>ERZ842401.86-NODE-86-length-115078-cov-9.653574_pt1 | contig 115078 bp, 107 predicted proteins | sample MGYA00521270_ERZ842401 | MGnify/ENA primary metagenome ERZ842401 (study PRJEB31892, sample SAMEA3878208) | bioreactor metagenome | biome: Moose rumen | place: Sweden | collected 2011-10 | study: EMG produced TPA metagenomics assembly of the PRJEB12797 data set... | reverse complement strand
TAGTACACAATTTTAATAGCTCCAGATTATTCACAATTCTTGCAATCAAATTTTTATTTATGCTTTATAATATATAATTTTGCAAAAAATAGCCATATATGGAAAAATATGATTATCTGATTGTAGGTTCAGGATTATTTGGAGCCACCTTCGCCTATAAAGCAAAGCAGGCTGGAAAGAAATGCTTGGTGATAGATAAACGGCCGCAATTAGGAGGCAATGTCTATTGCGAAGTGACGGAAGATATCCATGTGCATAAGTATGGCGCTCATATTTTTCATACCTCAGACAAGGAGGTTTGGGACTTTGTAAACAGCATTGTAGAATTCAACCGTTATACCAATAGTCCGGTGGCTAATTATAAAGGAAAACTTTATAACCTGCCATTCAATATGAATACATTCTACCAGATGTGGGGAGTCCTTACACCTGAAGAGGCCCAGGCCAAGATAGAGGAGCAGAAAGCCGAAGCAGTGGCCAAACTGAATGGACGCGAACCTGCCAACTTAGAAGAGCAGGCGCTGACTTTGGTGGGAAAGGATATCTATGAGAAGTTGATCAAGGGATATACCGAAAAGCAATGGGGACGCAGTTGCACCGATCTCCCTGCTTTCATCATTCGCCGATTACCCGTGCGCTTAGTGTTTGACAACAATTACTTCAACGACAAGTACCAAGGCATCCCCATCGGAGGATATAATAAGCTAATAGATGGTTTATTGGAAGGAATAGAAACGAAAACCAATTGCAACTTCTTTGATTGTAAGCGCTCTTACGACAAGGAGGAAAAGGTTTGGACAGTAAAATCCTCAATGTTCAATGTTCAATGTTCAATGATTATATACTCCGGTCCTATCGACGAATATTTCGATCTCAAATTGGGAAAGCTAAACTGGCGAACAGTGAGTTTTGAAACAGAGGTAATGGATAAACCGAACTATCAGGGAAATGCGGTAGTGAACTATACCGAACGAGAAGTGCCTTACACCCGCATCATTGAGCATAAACATTTTGAGAAGTTTGGACAAGCAGTCTATGATACTCCAAAGACAGTGATTAGTAGGGAATATTCTACAGAATACAAGGAAGGGATGGAGCCGTACTACCCAGTGAATGATGATCGGAATAACGCATTAGCCGATGCCTATAGAGCTCTGGCAGCTAAAGAAGAAAACGTTATCTTTGGTGGCCGCTTAGCAGAGTATAAGTATTACGATATGGCTCCGATTATCGGGAAGGTTTTGGAGATGTTCAAATAATAAGCAGAACGGGGGACAAGAATGAATCTTATCCCCCGTTTCTCTCTATAGTTTCAAATACTACCCTATCTCAAATGCAGTTTGAGCATAACTCCTCCGGAGAAATATCTGCAGCCATAGAATTCCCCATAGAGATTTATTAGATCTCCCACAAAAGAATAACTTCCACCCATATTCACATCCCAGATTCCAAGATGTAATCCCCTGCTAGGTTTTTCCCCATTTACCTTTTCATAATATGAAACGCCTTTATTTCCAGCAGGATATAGTTCCAACATTAGATCTAAGCTATTCAATGCTTTCTGCCAAGTCACATCTTGGTCAATAGAAGAAGATACATCAAATTTCACATCTGCACCAATAGCAGGAGCATTAATGCCATATTCTGGGCGTTTGTTATAAACATAACTCAGATGAGCTCCAATTTGGCCAACACCTTCCAAATCAATATGCTTCGTTATAGCCAAATAATATCGATTCTTAAATCCATTGGAGCGTTGGCTGATTGGTTTAATTTTACTACCACTTTCCCATGAGTTATGAACCACATCATTTGCACCAATAACAATTTGAGGAGTCCACTCACGCCACCAACCTTCTTTCCATAATCTGACACGTGCAGCAAAATTGCGATCTTGATTCACAAACTTTCCATAAGTATATGGAACCCAGAACTTATGACCATATGCAGGATCTACAGGCAATGCTTTGTGCAATGTCAAGTCATAAGCTACTTCAAGCCATGGGAAGACAGTTATATTTACATAATAATTGAATGTATCATAAAACCATCGTCCAGGAGAAGTATGCTTCTCCAGATAGCTACCACCTATCAACACAGTTTTATCCCGTTGCATATCAGCTGTAGGCATATTGAGCAAGCCTGTCGTGCCATAAGAGTACTGAGCACTAAGCCGCAAGCTACAACATAAGCAAAATAATATAGTAATATACTTCTTCATCCAGATCAATTTAGGCCTTTTCTATCATTATCAACATACCAGTCAGCCAAAGCCTCCTCAAACGAATACTTAAACTTATACCCAGACTCTACCATCTTCTTGCCACAGATATTTGTTGATATCTGCAGTTTCTTTACCCTAGCTGGGCAAATGCCCATGGGACTGCCAAACAGCTGAGCACAATAAGCGACAGGCATAATGATAGCATTGGGGATATATGGCACAAACTGCTTAAGCCCTGTTACCTTTTTCATTGCATTGACTATCTCCTCTATCGTATATGCTGGTTCAAATGTACAGTTATATAGAGCAAACGGAGTCTTACGTTCTTCTATATTCCATAACATGAAACGAACCAGCTCTTTTATATATACGCATGCCTTGATTGTATCTTTACGGCCAGGAAATGCGAATGTATGCTTACGGATGCCCCAGTAGAGACGAGTAAAGTTACCATTTTCTCCTTTCCCAAAAACCACGCCAGGACGCAAAATTGTCAAATGCCTATGCTCAGTATCTTTAGCGACCCACATCTGGTGTATTTTTTCTGCCACCAACTTTGATATACCATACGGAGTGTTTGGAGTAGGAAGAGTAGTTTCTTCTTTCAGTTCCTCAGCTGCGCCATAAGGAGCAATAGAACTGGTGAAAACAATCGTCCTGATTCCATGTTTCTCAGCAAACTCAGTTACATTCTCTGCTCCACGAATATTCGTTTCAAAATACTCATGGTCTTCATGTCCTGGAGTGCGATGCACTGCAGCAAAATTAAATATCACATCATCTGCAGAAACTGGGACATTCAGCTCTATTGGCTTACGTACATCACATTCTATATAGATAGATTTCAACGTCTGGCCATCCCTTAATGCAGGTTTATAATTCTTCACTGTAGGAAGAGGGTTTCCAGGTTTAACAATATCCAGGTCATAAATCTTACTTTCTGGAAAACGCTCCGCTAAAAGATTCGTCAAATGTGTACCTATAAAACCAGTACCACCAGTTATAAAGAAATTCATTATTTTTAATATTAGAAGCTCTGTGTATATTTCTTCCCAAAAAACTTGGCCATTATAAAGCCAATGACTTTCTTATGAAAATTCTTCTTCCCGAAGTATATATAATCTATCTCCTTATAAGGAATACCGTTCTTCATTATCCACACATCTAACAGTCGCTCACTAACCCTCCCTATCAGTCGAGCCTGGAATGGATCCATATTGGGTAGATCATAATATGTTTCAAGTTCTTCGAGAATTGGGAACAGCCACTCACAATAAGAATGGAAAAATTCCTTTTTCATAATAAACATATTGAAAAGATGCTGGCACCTACGATTCATCTGCTTATCGAAAAAAGGGAGATACTCTGGGCACCTTTTAGAAATAATGATACGTGTATTATCAAACTGTTCCCCATCAAACGTTAGGTCATAGTGAGAATATACAGTTTCAATATAAAGTTTTCGCATTTTAGGAAGAATAACATCATTCTCTGCACAAAGTTTCTCTGCTTGGTCAGTAGTAAGTATACTACTCCAATCATCTTTCTTACGCTTAAAGCAAAAATGCCTGCGATAGTGAGCTAAACCAATAAAATCCGTGTCAAGATTCTTCCATGCCCAGTATATAGCTGTTAATTCACTATAATATAGATTCTTCTTGGAGATATTGATACCTTCATCATCACATAGATAGCCTAATTCTAAGTCAGGATGAAGAGCTTTTCCCACTTGAATGGGTAAATACACCGAGTCTCGCGGCATCGCTGCTTGTTTGTGGGTAGCTATTAAAATATTAATACTCATAACAAGAAACAATTAAGATTAGTTTAAGGTCTATACCTCTCTATAAGCTTTAATCTATCTCCAGAATCATCCACTTTAAACAATATAGGGTATCGTGTCGAATTACTTTTAGTATTATACCAGCTATGGCTCAATAAAAGTAATTCTCCTTCAAATGTATGAAACATCATTCCATGACCAACATTAGGAGGAGTTAGCATTTTTTTCTCTTGAACCCAAGGCCCTTTCAATGTTCCACTTTCTGAATAGGCAACCCCTTGAGAATACTTACCACCTACCCAACAACTCCATAACATCCCCAATTTACCGGTTTTCGTTCTGAAAACAAACGGACCATCTATCACATTTTTCTTTTTACTCCATACACCTTCTTTTGCATTAAAGAGCTCAAAGGCTTTACCTTCTGGGAACGATAAATCATCTGAAAGTTTTATCGCCTCCATCACCCCAAATATATTCTGAACCCATTCAAAACTATATACCAAATATGGATGATTATCCGTATCAACCCACAAAGTACCATCTAATGTACATTTGTCTTCAGGGAGATACAGAGTATCATTTATTTCAGTGTAAGGTCCCATAATACTATCACTCCACAAAATATGAGAAGCTCTTCTTGGTAAGTCCTGATTATTAGCAAAGTGTGTAATCGATTCATTAGTAAATGTAACAAAACAGAAATACTTACCATTATATTTATGAATTTCCGGAGCCCATATTTTAGGATTCTTTCCAATCCAAGAATCCTTATTCCAATTTAGATAAGAATATGGCCCCGACCAATTCTTTAAATCCTTACTTTTCCACATTTGCCCAGTTCCTTTGGTTCCAACCATATAGTAAGTTTTTGTTAAAGTATCAGGGTATATAAAAGGATCTGCTATTAAAACTGAATCAAATGGGACATTCTCCTTAACTCTTGTCTGAGCACAAATGTATGAATGAAACAGACACAATAAGAACCCAATAATATAAATACGATTCTTCAATTTCATATTCATTGAATTTGAAAATTAGAACTTTAGTTTAACAATCGAATGCGTCTCGCGTTTCTCGGGTGGAGGAAGTTTCATATAATCACCATATATCTTGGTAAGGTATGAATGAACATCATGCGGAAGATTAACCTCAACACCACAAAAGTTCCCTTTACTAAAAGGGAACCACACATCCCTTGGAATCATCTCTCCTTTATATCTTTTGAGGCCAGTTGCCACCGTAGTAAGCTTTGTAGTCTCGCCATGCCTTGACACAAATGTATCAAACCATCTACATAAGGTCTTATGAGATAACCAAGAAAACGAAAAACCAATAATCTTTCTTATATAATAATACAACCTTGTATCCCAACTAGATAGCATTATCTTTTTTATCAAAGGATTTGGATATCTATATTCTTGAGTAGTAATAGCAATAAGTCTCATACTATTTACGACAAATGCATCTATATTTCTAACAAAAGCATTATCAGAAACCCCATCTACAACAAACAAATCCACAAAAATACAATTATGATAAGGAAAATTCATTTCATCCACGGTCACATATTCGGTACCTTTTAAATAAATCTTACTTAACAATTGTTTTGAATCCTCATTATTGTAATTTGGAGCCTCCAGGGCATATTTCTCACCAAGAAGTGGTTCGAAGTTCAATTTAAAAGCCTCCCAATCTTTTCTAGAGAAAGCTATATCTAAATCATCATCCCAGGGAATAAAGCCTTTATGCCTTACCGCTCCTATCGCAGAGCCTCCCATAATAGTAAATTCAATATGAACTTTCTCACATGCTTTTTTGATATCTATCAACATGGAAAGAAGCACTTGTTGTAACTGTACTCTCTCTTCTTCAGTAATACGATGAAGGAGACCTGAGGCTTTTCCCCTTTCTGTCATGATATTTTTAATAGCTCTAATCTTCATTTCCAATAATATCGCTTTGAGGCATGAGGAACTCTGAGATTTTCAGGAGGCAACTTCATATAGTCCCCAAACAAACTCTTTAAGTTCTCTTTATAGCCAGACATAATATAGAACTCAGTATCTTCAAATACATGAAGTTCATAATTCGCCATATTAATTTTGGGTTGCCATTCCCTAATACCATAATGAGGTCCAGCGCAAAAATATTCAGAGCTATCAAAAGCGTATTTTTTCTGATAGTTTATAAATCTATCAATACAATCATTGGGGACAAAATATCCAATAAACTTTCTATAAAGGAACTCAGCTCTACCTTTCATTGAATTATATCTCAATATTGCACTTAATGGTGCTTTACTCGTTCTCCAATACATTGTCATTCGATCCCAGTTCTTCAGGCCATTGATATATTTCTTAGCAGCCTTCTCGTTGTCCGGAGCTCCTTCTACCGGAATTATATCTATAGCTATACCAGTATCTTCATCAACCCAAGGACAAGAGCCAGAATCCACATAAGTTTTTTCCATTTCACATATCCTGGCCAATCTTCTGTTCACGTTTTCTCCACCTTTAATCTCATGACAAAAAATCTTATATCCCCGTTTTGATTTATAATTGTGAATAAACTTTTCATATTCAGGTCTAATCATTTGTATATCAGCATCATCATCCCAAGGGATAAACCCATTATGTCTAATGGCACCTAACAAAGAGCCACCACTTAAAGAATACTTTACCCCATTCTCCACACAGAACTCATGAACGTCCTTCATGATGTCAAGAATCACAGACTGGATTTCTTTGGTTGTCATTTCCTTCATGTCCACAACTCCTCTATAGTATTCTTTATTCCCTGTTCAATATGAGTCAATGGTTTCCATCCCAAATTTTCAATTTTATTGGTCAAGAAAACCGATTTACTAACAACATTAAAGCCATCCTTCTCATCATTCTCAGGTACGTCAACGACGACTTTATTACCACCAACATTAGCTATAAGAGTAGCAAGTTTCTTGATGCTTATATTAGAATCAGCATCTGCTATATTATAAGCTTCACCAGCCTCCCCTTTTAATAGGATATACAAAATAGCACTAGCGCAATCTACCACATAACACCAAGAACGGAACTGGCTGCCTGTACTTTTCATTATTATATCCTCTCCTTTGAGAACATTTCTAATGAACTGAGCATATACACGAGAATCCGACTCAGTAAAAAAAGGTCCATATACATGTGAAGGTCTAGCGATACTAACATCTATTCCATATTGGGAGGCGTATGACACACAAAGTGTTTCTGCAGCCCTCTTTGAAGATGGGTAACAAGCTCGAACTGTGGCACAATCAACATAGCCACTATATTTTTCATCAAAAGCCCCACCATCTCCTTCGCCGTATATTTCGCCGGAAGAGATATATACAAATTTCTCCAGATGATGTCCTATACTATAAGACAGCAAATTATCTGTCCCCATAATATTAGCTTTCATAACCCCAACAGGATCTTTGGCATAAACTTTAGGATTAGCACCACTTGCAGCAGAAATAATAAAATGGAAATCTTCTTCACATAATAAGGGTTGTGTCACATCGTACTTCAGGAAAAACAAATGCCCTGATTTTTTATATTTTAGAAACCTGTCTTCTATTCTTGCTATATTCCTCCCAGATGCAAAAACGTTATAATCTCCTCCATGGGTCAATAATACTTCAACCAAAGCAGTCCCTATTAGCCCCGTCGCCCCAGTGATCAGAATATTCTTACCAGACAACTTGTCCCATGGCAAATCTATAGACGCGGCCTGTTTTATGTCATCTATATATGCCATTATTTGAGCCAGTTTTCAGGTTTGCTATGTAACAAAGCTTTAAATAGCTCCACATCCTCTGGACTAGTCAACTTAAGACCATTTTGTTCAGAGCCTTTAACAAAGTGTTGGTCTGTGATACCAATCGCAGAGAATAATGTACAAGAAGCAACGGTATTAGTGATCCCCTTCTTTGCAGCTTCTTCATGCCCTTTAATTAAAGTTCCCAACTTGTAAGTATGAGGTGTTTGTGTACGAACTAGCCTTTCTCTTGGGATATCTATTTCATGAACTAAATCCCCAACTTGTTCCATGATAGCTTCTTTACAAGTTAAACCTGTTACAGCATAGCCATACTTCTTACAAGTAAGAATATTGTTAGTAATAATTTCAACTGAAACTAGAGGACGAACTCCATCTTGAATGAGAACAATATCACTATCAGAACATCCAGCATCTTTTAAGCCAACAATGCCGTTGTGAATAGATTCCTGGTTGCTATTTCCCCCTTCAAAAATCCATTTTAATTTAGTAATATTATACTGGTTTGCGTAGGACTGAAGAACAACTTCCCAACCCTTCAAACAAATTACACCAATCGCATCAATCTCAGGATGCTTCTGGAAAGACTCCAAAGTATAGATAATAACAGGTTTATTATCTATGGTCATAAATTGCTTAGGGATATCTTGCCCCATACGATTGCCAGTTCCACCGGCAGTTAATAATGCTATATTCATATTCTTATAATTTATTTCCAAAAATAGTGATGCATATCATGAATTACACGTTTATCTTCAGGTGGAAGTATCATGTAGTTCCCATAGATTGCTGTCAAATATTTATCATATAATTGAATAGCTTTAAACTGGCAATTCTCAAAATCCACATCTATGAAATTGTCCATGATATCACGTTTAAAATACATATCCCTATTTCCTCGGAAAGCCATATACCCAACATATTCGCTAGACTCATAGTCATATCGACGGCATATCGCAATATGTCTATACAAAAATTTATAAATAGCATTCCTATATATGATTTTTTTAGGAACAAGCTTTATCTTCTTAAAGATGCTTGCACAATAAGAAAAATCTCCCAATGCTTCACGAGCCATACAACTTTTTCTCCAAAGAGACCACACTTTTTCTGTTGTCTTCAAAAACTCAATTCTACTAGATTCTACACCATCTATAGGGAATATATCAATCCAAACCCCAGTATCTTTATCTGCCCATATTGCAGCAGGCTTAACATAAGTCATCTCCATGTCAACCAGTCTAGCATAAGCTATATAACAATTTTTCCGTTCTTCTGCAAAACAAGCAAACCTCTTGTTATCCTTATATGATGCCACAAAGAGGTCATAGTCAGGTCGTGGCATAATAATATCAATATCATCGTCCCAAGGAATAAACCCTTTATGCCTGATAGCTCCCAATAAAGTCCCGCTATCTAAGCTATATTTCAAATGGTGGGTAATACAAAATTTATGAAATTCTTTAAGAATTTCCAAACTAACATGTTGTATATCATTTAATGACATTTGTTTCATTTGGCTGTACCTCGTTTTATTTGTTCTGGCATATGAATATTAAAAACATTTAAGCCCAAAAGATGATATAACCTATATTTTAATCGCAGAATCTCTAACATTAGAATATGATTATCAAAATCTGAACTTCTCCACTTTCGTATATAAAACCACCCCAATTTATTATGAATACTATCCAACCTCATATAAACATCAGGAACATGTCGTTTCAATTCTTGGTCCAATGAAATCATCGCAGGAGTATCATGGAGTTCATCTTGATTTCCTCCTTTTATCAGAAATAGATTATAAAGAGCCCTTACTCGAGAAAATAATTTAGAGAACATATATTGCTTTAGACCTCCTTCAAATAACGAGCAATGGTCTTCATAAAACCTAACCATAGAATTTGCAACAATCATCCTATGAGAAAAAGTTTTTTGCATTACTTTCGGATCAAAAGTTTGACCTTCGCGCCCCCTCAAATAATAGTATAAAAATTGAGGGAAATAAGCAACCATCTTTACTGAAATCATTGGCTTAAATATCCATTCATCATCTGTATATGAAATACCTTCGGTCTGCTTATAATTCATTGTAACTATGTTGCTAGTTTTATATGTTATACCATGATGCCAAAGCCATCCTGTACTTTCCGTAAAATCGTTAATTGTGAATGTCCTATCAACTGGTAGGTTAAATGTGTATGTTTCTTTGATTTTTCCTTTCTCATCCACTATACAATAGTCAGAAATAACCAGATCTACATCTACTCGTTCTAAATATGAAATAAATACATCTAACGATTTATTACTGAAATGATCATCAGCGTCTAGAATCTTGACGTATTTACCTGTCGCCTCTTGCAAGCCACAATTCACACAAGAGCCATAATTACCGTTTTTCTTATCTATTACCTTAAAAACTTGAGGATAAATAGATTCATAGTCATGAGCTATTTCTGATGAGGCATCTTTGGAACCATCATTTATAACAAGAACTTCTAACAAACTCAAATTTTCAGCCGACACTATTAGAGAATCCAGACATTTATGCAGATACTTCTCCATATTGTATGTCGGTATAATTATCGAAAGAATCTTAGTCATACGTTCACGATATAAGGTTTCTGTATTTTAACTATATATAGCTCTTTTTTTATTTTTGAGAAATAAGTAGATCTAGGACCTTGAAAATATAAAATAAGGACCCACCAAAAGATTAAATTTCTTATTAGAGCAGGAAGCGTTATTGAACCCAAATAATGATTTGCAAAAAAACATAAAAAAGCAGAAGCCGAAGCATAGCTATAATAAGCCACCCACAAATCTAAATGTCCGTTTTCCCAGAATGATGAATTTATCATCTTTCTATAAAATAGAGCAAAAAGGAGAGACATCAGCCCTGCACATAATACTCCATAATAGCCAAAATCTGCAAGATAGTTATAATATGCAGAATAAACATTCCCTAAAGTGTAATCTCCGTAACTATTAAAAGCTAAATCTGTTGAGAACTGTCTCGAAGACTTTAAACTTCCTAGATGCTGAGCCACATTATTATAGAATCCAGAAAAAGTATATTGCCCAATAAAACCGGACTCGTTACCTTGACTATATGGGTATCGAATATAATCATCTAAATTCTTAATCTGCGCCCCACAATATATGGCAAAAATATAGTTAATGGCTTTATCACTTTCCGAACGCCCCATAATATACCCAATATTCTGAAAGGAGATAGTAAACGCGAACCCAAAAGCTATTATAATAGCCATTGCTTTTTTTGAAAGCAGCCCTCCTTTCCATCCTATAGTATATTGATAACTAATATAATAGAAGGAAAGATAAGCTATTATATAATTTAAGAGTCCCATTCTTCCACCCGACAACATTACACCAACCAAACAAGTGAGAAGATTAAGTGCCAGAAGAAACTTTTGCTTATTATACTCTTTTGATTTAAATTGATAATATGGTAGTAAAATACACCACAAATAGCCAGCATTTCTACAGAAATTATATGGATATCTCACATAAAATGGAAGAGTGACAAGTTCTCCTTCAAACTTTTGAGCATCATTCAATTCACCTAAAGCATCTGCCAAGGAAGATGTCCCGACAATAGACATCTTTGTTTTAGCCATTAATATGAATGAAAAAAACTGAAAGATTAAAAAATAAAGCAATTTTCTCTCACTAATTGCATTAAAACTACTATGTGTAAAATCAAACTTCTTATTTACATTCTTATGCGATCTATAATCTATAAATTCTACTATGTAGAAAATAAATGCTCCACCTACAATAACAAAAGCAGTTGTTGGAGATAACAAATGCAATCCCCATTCATCCCTCCAACAATATGCGACTAAAGAACAAATGAAAAAACCACCTATATAAAGTATAGAAGGCCGTGAGAGATTTCTGCCAAAAGTAAAATAGGCTAAAACAAATAATGTAAATAAGGAAAACACTATAAAAGTAATCCAAGACATTAATTTACCTCCACAACATTTGTTTAAAAAGAAATAATTGATTTATGAATAAATATAAATCGATACTAAATCCCAAATTTATAGCATACAAACATTTTCTAGTAATGTGACCAATAGATAAACTATATTCTGACAAAACAGTCAATGCTACGTCAAAAGCAAAAAACCAAATAGGTTATAACAGCATAATCATAAAATTGCTTATTTATTCCGCAATATTTCTTCTAATGAAATTATCCGATTGGGAGTACAATCATTTTGCAACTCTAAATAATCTAGAAATGACCTCAATTCTAACTAGAACACAAGATAATACTATAGCATATAGAACTCTCCATATAGTTCGAGAAAGCCGTTCTTGAATTCCTGATAAATGCAAAATGTTATCATTTAGTAAAGGAAAGAAGCTATAAAATAAATCAATAATATGGACACAAAGAATTACAATACTAATTCTACCTAAATAAGATAATATATTGGAAACAGTTCTATTATTATTGAGTAATGCAGAGAATTGGTAACATAAAATAAAAAGGGAAATAGCACATAATACATTGACTGGATAAAAACCATAAAAACATCGTACCATTGACATCGAGCCTGATAACAAAGATACAGTAACTAACACTAAAGAAGTAAAGAGTAATAGACAATTGTTATAATTTAAAAACAGGATCTTCTTTAAATACAATTGGTAACCCACCTCATAAAAGATTAAAGCACTTGCACCCTGTAACAAATTTGTTGGTATAAATAAATAACCACCTATAAACGTTGAGATTGATGAGATAATCAATATGAAAATCGGTCTATAAAGATCTGAACAATAAATATAAATAACATCATACAAAAATTTGCACCAAAATAATGCTTGAAGAAACCACAAAGCTCCAACATAATAATCTTGATAGTTTGGTAAACCCCGAGAACCTGCACCTATAATAGAAGATTCGAAGGCTTGTGTAATTGATGTAAATATAGTGTCATTAAAAAGTATATATAATAGAAATAATATAACAATGGTCACAAGATAAGGAATAAGTAATGATCTAAAATTTCTTTTTATACTATCTACTACCTTTAGCGGGTGAAAGAAAAAACCCGATATTATAAAAAACAAAGGCATATGCCAAGTAAATATAAAAGAATTTAGCAAGCGAGGAATTGGGCAATGGCCTAATATCATCGCAATAATCCCGATTCCTTTCATTATATCAAAAACAGGATTTCTCACTTCTAAAGTCTGCTCTTCAAAAATTTAGTTTTAATAAGAATAAAAGCCTCCCCCAAACTTTCATCTTTTGTAAAAAACGCAAAGAGAAAGAATGAAAGCATCCCTACGACAATACCGACTATTAACTTAACCAGCGGGATTTCAAAGAAACTCATACTAAGAGTGACCAACACAAACATAACTCCTACATTTATAAAAATGGGGAGTAATTCTTTCAATTGCTTCCCTATCCCATAGGAAAGGAGCTTCTTGGTATAATAACAATTGAAAGAGAAGGCCACAAACTCATAGAAGGCTTTTCCAATACACATCCATATTAAGCCAAAAGGAAGACTGGCAAAAAGAATTAGAAAAGCAATAGGCTTTTTTATTAATTCCAATTTTAACACCAAGTCACTACGTCCCTTGACATATAGTAAATTTAGATTAATAGTTGTAAGTGGCGAAAACATATATCCTATACAAAGAACCTGGAGGATAGGGACACAAGGCAACCATTTGGCACCTAAAAGAACTTCTATCAAGGGAGAAGCCACGGCACAAAGCCCTACCAAGATAGGGAATAAAATAAACATTGGCATCCTCAGCAATTTCTTATAAGTCTGAACAAGACGGCTATTATCATCTTGTAATTCCGACAGGATGGGATAGTTCACTTTAATTACTACATCTTGAACTATCTGCATTGGAAGCCTTGAAAAATGATTCCCTTGATTAAAAAAACCAACTTCTGCTGGACTACTAAAAGCTTTACCGATCACTAAAGTATAAATATTAGTATATATCGTATTGATAAGGCTTGATGCTAGAAGTTTGGAGCCAAATGAGAAAAGTTGCTTGAACGAACTGAAAGAAAATACCAGCAAAGGTTTCCATTTAGCAAAAAGCCACAAAATAATAGTTCTTACAAAAGAATGAGAGATATTCTGAAAAACGAGTGCCCATACTCCATAACCAATATATGCCAACCATAAACCTATCAGTCCAGAACCGATAACCGAAACAATAGAGGCGATAGCCTGTAGACGAAAATTTAGTTCTATGGAAAGTTTCGCCGTCTGGACTATTGCCAGACCATTAATAATAAGTGATAATGAAACAACTCTCGTAACATCTGTCAAGATAGGTATCTCATAGAAAGAAGCAATATACGGAGCACTAACATAAAAAATACCATAAAGAACTATAGAAATAACAAAATTAAAATAGAAAACTGTGGCATAATCTACTTCAGTCCTACCCTTTTTTTGAATCAGAGCGTTCGCAAAACCACTATCGAGAAAAGTTTGTGCTATTGCTATAAAAATAGCCAGCATGCCAATGATGCCATAATCAGAAGGCATCAACAAACGAGCAATAACAATAGAAATAACAAACTGAATGACATGAGATCCCAGCTTATCCAAGCCTGTCCATGCCATTCCAGAGATTGCTTTATTTGCGTTGCTCATCTGCTAATATAATCTGTATATGGCTTATCCGTATCAAAAAAGACCCCCCCATGCATACTCCCACTCCTATCAAAGTGATGATAATCACCATATAGTCTTCTTAAATTATCATCATAATTCTTGGGTACTGGTATTTTTAAAAATTCAAAATCAAAATATACTATTTCTTCGAAATCCTTCCTAAGTCGAAACCATTTAGGGTTATATTTTATCAAGGGAGTCACAATATACTTGGAATCGCTGATACTATCATATTTAGAGATAGTTTCTTCATATTTTTTGTAATATTCCTGGTAATGGCTTTTACAATAATTACCAAATACTATGTGGACACACTTTTTCAGAAAACGCTTCATAAGATTCTCAGAATCTACATATCGTACTGACAACCTTGCCATTTTCTTAGCAATGTTCAAATATCTAATAGCTTCTTTCTTCTGAGTATTTAATTTTTTGGAATCGTCTATAACAGTATCCAAAGGAAAGATATCTATAAAAATACCCTGGTTGAACTTGAAATTCTTCCCTTTCTCTTTGGTTAATATTCCAGTTGTTAAACTGTTTCTTAATTGTGCATGTTGCCTCATTGAACCGGGATCCGTATATTCTGTTTGAAAAAAATAAGGATGATTGAATTCTGTCTGAGCTATAGAACATAATTTATCATATTGATCCCTGAACATCATCAGGTCTATATCATCGTCCCAAGGGATAAAACCTTTATGCCGAACTGCACCAAGCATCGTCCCTCCACAAGCAAAATACTGTAAATTATATTTCTTACAAACTCTCTGAAATTCTGCTAATAGATCCAATTCAACAGCCCATATTTCTTTCATCTTAGATGATACAATATACTTGCATCGGTTTTCCTCTTCAAGAAAATGTTCTGGTAGGGAAGTATTTAAAGTTATCATCTCTGACAGTAATTATCTATACATGATAAACCCCAATGATATATTATTTCAATAGTGGGGATTTCTACTCCTTCTTGGTTAGCGACTTCAACTATGTAGCGCATTCCATATGGTATATCCTCGATAAAATACCTACTGCTAAAATCTGGAACATATCCATGACCTTCTGTTGAATCTTTCATGGGTGACAATATCCCAGAAAACGCAATAATGCTCCGTAGCTTATTTGTTAATGATCTAGAATCGTGGCTATCATAATACTCCAAAATAGGTGGTATGCTACCTTTTCCGACAGGCAAAAAACTAAGTAAGTGCTGAAATTCATTGTCCATTGCTATCAATAATTCAGAAGCCTCATCGGTCCACTCTTCGTAAAACAGAGGATTCTTGGCATATACTATTCCGGGTTCCCAGTCTTTCCATAAAGAATATAAACGTGCTGGATGTAGCAACGGATTACTATTTGTCAATGCCGCCTCATAAAAACTATGCAATAGATGTACTGGAGTCCTAAACAATGCAGAAAGAATCTTACAGAACGCATGCTTTTCATCTTCCGAACATCTTTCTATGGCTACATTCAACTCTTTCTTATAGCCTTTCAGTTCAGCTGATTTCCCATACTCTTTGATCCGAGCTATAAAAGGAACTCTCTGAAAACCAAAAATCATAATATCCTCTGGGAGTAAACTAAATGCCTCAAAGAAGAATCCAGAACTAGAAACTATAGCGCCGACTTTAACATGTGGAGAGACATAATCCCTTATCTTCAAGAGTACGTCATGATATGCAAATCCTGGCAAGCATAGTATTACAACATCTACTCCAGACAATGCCTTAGATGGTGAGGAAGTGACTAAAGCCAGGGGACCATAAAAAACAGCCCCATATAGATCAGTCACTTTTATGGCTAAATCCCAATCCTCTGGTCTGTTAGTAAGTATAACTATCTCATGCTCTTTAAAAGAAGCCAAATAGCCAGCTACGACATGTCCAAGGTTTCCCCCTCCGCAAATACAGATCCTCATGAATATTTTATAAAATATTTAAACGCTTTAATTAATCTCTCATTATCTTCATGATTCCTGATAGCTATCCTCATATATTGTTTTCCGTCAAATCCTGATTTACTACTGCAATCGCGAGTAAGAATATTGTAGTTCTTCAGAAGATATATGACTACTTCATTGGCAGTATATGGAGCTAATACCTCACAAAGAAAATAATTAGCTTGAGTAGGCATAACCCTCAAAAAAGGGATGGAACGCAATCCCTTCTCAAAAGAATTGCGCTCAACAACAAATTTATGACAAGCTCTCTTGTAATCTTTCTCATGCTTACTAAATATCTGCATGAAAAATTCAGCAAAGGAATTTAAATTCCAAATAGACACTTGTTTCTTCATCTTTGCTATAAGTGCATTATCCGAAGATGCCAGAATCCCTAATCTTAACCCTGGCACTCCATAAGATTTCGAGATACTTTTCATAACAATCAGGTGAGGGTATGCTTCTAAAATCTTATCATCCAACAAGCTATTATACTCATAGCCATCACTGAAATCAACAAAGCTCTCATCAACAATCAAACGCGTTTTATGTTTTTCAGCCCAATCCGCCAGAATCAGAACATCCGACTTGGGGATAAAGTTACCTGAAGGATTGTCAGGGTTAATCAGCAGAAGTGTATCTACTGGATTCTTAGAGAAGAAATCCATAAGATCGCTTGCACCATATCGATAATCCTCATTATCTGGCACAAAAGTTATATGCCTTTTACTATCCACCCTATTAGGATATTCTTCAAAAGTCGGACGGGCAACTCCTATTGTGCCGTCGATGTCTTCCATTAAAGCTTTGATGAGCTCTGCTGCACCATTCCCTGGAATGAGATACTCCTCTTTAACACCAAAGCATTTACTGGCCAAAAGTGTATTCACCTTCATGCCTGAAGGATACTCTGTAAGTAATGTACGAAAGTTGGCCTGCATCTCATCTACAATGCCAGAGGAAGGGAAATAGGGATTCACTAAATAGCAATAATCCAACATCTGAGGGAATCGCCAGTAGCCTCCAAAGCGCCCATAATATTTACGAAGCAAATCTTTTTCATCGGCAAAAAGAGCTTCTGCTATATCAAGATCCTGCTTATCGTCTATTTCATACCACTTCTCTGTTGTTATAGGAAGAGCCTTAAGATCATGACTATTTAAGAAAGTGATAATACGCAGCACATTCTCGTAATATTCATTATTCCCTACGGCCTTGGTATACGCCTCAAGAAAAGGTACGTATTTCTGAGAGGAGAACTCCTTGCTGAATTTATATATATTGACAGTCTTGTAATAAGAATCCACGTCCCTATACTTAAATGCTTGTTTAGGAACAAAATTTACGATATTGTTATCTTCATCTATACGAACCATCGTACCATCCATCCATGACTCATATTTTGCTACAAGGGCAAGATTCGGATGAGGATTATTCAAAAGAAGTGAAAACATTCCATCATCAAATATCAAGTCACTTTCTATAAGTAAAGAGTCGTCCTCCTGTAATTGTTGCTTCGCTAATGCAAGTGAATATATATTGTTCGTCTTATCATAAATAGGATTATTTACATACTCAATAGCCAATCCCTTGTATTCTGAACCGATGTAGGTTTTCAATTTCTGACCTTCATATCCTATTACCAGAACCACCCTCTTAAGCTGTAGTTTACTCAACTGAGAAAGAAGGCGGTCAATAAGAGGCACACCGTTGACTGGAACCATACACTTCGTGTTGCTCTTAGTATATTCTCCTAAGCGTTTCCCCATTCCTGCGGCTAATATTATTGCTTGCATGTAAAATAAACTTTATTTCTAATTAATTACTATTATAATCTTTATTCTAAAGACGCTGCGTCTTAGGTACCAAAGATGCTGCATCTTTAGAGAGTAAGACGGTGCGTCTTTGGCAGTAAAGATGCTGCATGTCGTAGTAGTCTTCTTCTACATCTAATCTTCTTCTATTATAACACGCGCGCGTTGAGTTACTTCGAAAACGCCAACCTCCCCCACAAATATGCCCCTAGGTTGGGGGGTAGGTTGTACCCCAGGTTAGGGGGTAGGTTCACTGTTTTCAGTCACGACGGAAGATGTCGCGGGTATATACTTTTTGTTGCACATCGTCGAGGGCGGTGTCGTAACGGTTGGCAATGATGGCTTGGCTTTGGCGCTTAAAGGCTGCCAAGTCATTAATCACACGACTGCCAAAGAATGTGCTTCCGTCTTTTAGCGTGGGCTCATAGATGATAACGGTGGCACCTTTGGCCTTGATGCGTTTCATCACGCCCTGGATGCTACTCTGGCGGAAGTTGTCACTATTACTTTTCATCGTGAGGCGATAGACTCCAATGACACATTCCCGCTCCTCGCCTGCATTATAATCATTCTGACTATAGTAGTCATAGTAGCCAGCCATACGAAGCACTCGGTCGGCGATGAAGTCCTTGCGGGTACGGTTGCTTTCTACGATGGCCTGTATCAGATTCTCTGGTACATCGGCATAGTTGGCCAAGAGCTGCTTGGTGTCTTTAGGTAAGCAATAGCCTCCGTAACCAAAACTGGGGTTGTTGTATTGCTGACCGATACGCGGATCAAGACAGACACCATTGATAATAGCTTGCGTATCAAGTCCCTTCATCTCTGCGTATGTGTCCAGCTCATTGAAGTAGCTGACACGCAATGCCAAGTATGTATTGGCAAAGAGTTTCACGGCTTCTGCTTCCGTGAAGCCCATAAACAAACAAGGGATACCCTTGTTTTGTTGAGAGTTTAGAGTTGAAGGTTGGGGGTTATCTTTTGAAGGAGCAATGGCACCTTCGACAAGCAGAGAGGCAAACGTATGAGCTGCCTCTACCAGTCGAGAATTGTCTAAATCGGTTCCTACAATGATGCGACTGGGGTAGAGATTGTCATAAAGCGCCCTACTCTCTCGCAGAAATTCTGGAGAGAATAGAATGTTCTCGGTGTGAAACTTCTCACGAATGTGTACGGTATAGCCCACAGGGATGGTACTCTTAATCACCATGATGGCATTGGGATTATACTGCAATACCAACTGGATAACAGCTTCTACAGCACTAGTATCAAAGAAGTTCTTCTGCGAATCATAGTTGGTCGGGGCGGCAATGACCACGAAGTCGGCATTGCGGTAAGCTTCCTCGGCATTGAGGGTAGCACGAAGGTGCAAGGGTTTTGTAGTTAAGAATTCTTCTATTTCTTTGTCAACAATAGGAGATTTCTTATTATTGATCAGTTCTACCTTCTCTGGGATAATATCCACAGCGGTCACTTCGTGGTGTTGTGACAGCAACGTGGCGATGCTGAGGCCTACGTATCCGGTACCGGCTACTGCTATTCGCATTTTGTTTAGAGTTGAGAGTTTAGGGTTTTGAGTTATTAGCGATTGGAATACATATTTTCGTAGTACTTCTGGTAATCGCCACTGGTGACATTGTCCATCCAGTCTTGATGGTCGAGATACCAACGGACAGTTTTCTCAATGCCTTCTTCGAACTGGAGGCTGGGCTGCCAACCGAGTTCGGTCTTAAGCTTAGTGCTGTCAATGGCATAGCGGAGATCGTGGCCTTGACGGTCGGTGACGTAAGTGATAAGGTCCATATCGGCTCCTTCGGGACGACCGAGCAGGCGATCTACCGTATTGATCAACACCTTAATTATATCTATGTTTTTCCACTCATTGAAGCCACCGATGTTGTAAGTTTCGGCGATTTTACCTTGATGGAAAATAAGGTCGATGGCACGGGCATGATCTTCTACATAGAGCCAGTCGCGCACATTCTCGCCTTTGCCATATACAGGCAATGGTTTACGATGGCGGATATTATTGATGAACAATGGTATTAACTTCTCTGGGAACTGATAGGGCCCATAGTTGTTGGAGCAGTTGGTCACAATAGTGGGCATGCCATAGGTGTCATGGAAGGCACGCACGAAGTGGTCGCTGCTGGCCTTGCTGGCAGAGTATGGGCTGTGGGGCTGATACTTGGTGGTCTCACGGAAAAACTCATCGCCATAAACCTCATGAGCACTGATGTCACTGTGCAAGCCCTCTGGATGGGTAAGCTGCAAGGCTCCATAGACTTCATCGGTGGAAATGTGGTAGAAGCGACATTCCTGGTTTAGAGCTGAGAGTTTAGAGTTTAGAGTTGGCTGCGCGGTGTCTACCTTCCTAGTAATAACATATGGGGTGGGCTGGGACTCCCAGTAGAGCTTGGCGGCCTGGAGGAGCGTGAGGGTTCCCATGACATTTGTGCGGGCAAAGGTGAAGGGGTCCTTGATGCTACGATCTACATGGCTCTCGGCAGCGAGATGGATGATGCCATCTACCTGCTCGTCTTGGAGCAGTTGATAGACACCTTCGAAATCGCAGATGTCCATCTTGACAAACTTGTAATTGGGTTTGTCTTCTATATCTTTGAGATTGGCTAAGTTGCCAGCGTAGGTCAACTTATCCAGATTGATTATCTTATAGTCGGGGTACTTATTGACGAATAGGCGTACGACATGACTGCCGATAAATCCAGCACCGCCGGTAATGATTATGCTACGCATATTGGTTTAGAGCTTAGAGTTTAGAGCTTAGAGCTTAGAGTTTAGAAAATTATAAATTTTCCTGTCCAGTACGGTCTAGCTCTTCTATTACTTTAATAAGGTATTGGCCATACTGGTTTTTCAGCATGGGCTGGGCGAGCTGACGCATCTTGTCGGCAGTGATCCAGCCACGGCGGTAGGCGATGCCTTCGAGGCAGGCTACTTTGAGGCCCTGACGTTTTTCGATGGTCTCTATGTAGTTGGAAGCCTCAGCTAAAGAGTCGTGGGTTCCTGTATCTAGCCAAGCGAAGCCACGGCCGAGGGTTTGCACCTTCAGCTCTTTATCATTCAAGAAGCGTTGATTGACAGTGGTAATTTCTAATTCGCCACGGGCAGAGGGCTTAATGGACTTAGCCACTTCGACTACTCTATTGGGGTAGAAATAGAGACCTACCACGGCATAATTGGACTTCGGTTTTGCAGGTTTCTCCTCAATACTGAGGCAGTTTCCCTCCTTATCAAACTCTGCCACGCCATAACGCTCTGGATCACTTACCCAGTAGCCAAAAACGGTAGCTTTCTGCTCTTTTTCTGCCGTACGTACAGCCTCCTTCAGCATACCTGTGAAACCTGCACCGTGGAAAATGTTATCTCCTAAAACCATACACACGCAATCATTACCGATGAACTGCTCACCGATGATGAATGCCTGCGCTAAGCCATCGGGTGATGGTTGCTCTGCATACTCAAAGTGCACCCCGAAATCACTGCCATCACCCAATAAGCGACGGAAGCCTGGAAGGTCATGAGGGGTTGAAATAATCAAAATCTCACGAATACCTGCCAACATCAGCACGGAGATGGGATAATAAATCATCGGCTTATCATAGATAGGCAGCATCTGTTTAGACACGCCCTTGGTTATAGGGTATAGACGCGTACCACTACCACCTGCCAGTACGATTCCTTTCATATATATATATTTGATTAGAGTGTATTCCTTGGGGTCATCGATACAAACGTACCGAGGTAAGAATCAAGAAGTTAGGATTCCCCCACATCATTTCGGGCACTGCCCGCATGCAAATTTTACTATTCAAAGAGTCCCTTAATAATGGCTCTTTGCCAAGTTATTTGTCTTTTATAGTATGCAAAGGTATGCAAAAAAAATGTATTTTTCTGCATTATTCCTAGAAAATATTGCCCTTGAAATCTTTTATGAAAAATAAAGGAAAAATAAGGAAAAAAAGCAGTGATTGAATGAAAATAATGTTGTATATTTGTGCCAATTTAGTGTAGTTTGTCTAATTTTAGCTAAGAAAGCATATATGATAAAGAGACTTTTCGCATTTCTATGCCTATTTTGCGGCTTTTCTATGGCTGTGATGGCGCAGAATATGACCGACCAGCAAGTAATAGATTATTCTAAACAGCAGATGGCTGCCGGTGTGTCTGAAAGGGAGATTGCCACACAATTGTTACGTCGGGGTGTCACTATGGAGCAGTTGAACCGCATTCGAAACCGAATGAACCTGGAAAATAATCAAAATACGAATGTTCAAAATAGGAACAACCAACAAAATAACCAGCAGAACAATCCTAATACCATCAGGAGACAGGTAAACTCACAAGATAACAGGAACCAGCAGAGGACGCAATATCCAAATAACCAACCTAATAGGAATCTAGGTAATGCTCAAGGGAATCTCCAAGAGGGAGCAATTATTGATGAAGAGCCTTATTACTATCCAATCCACACTAAGGTAGATAGTATTTATGGACACAGTCTATTTACTAACCCTGATCTAACCTTTGAGCCAAGCCTGAACATTGCCACACCGACCAATTACAAACTTGGTCCTGGAGATGAGGTGGTTATTAATATCTGGGGCGCTTCTGAGAACACTATTAGAGAAACAATCTCACCTGAAGGCAGCATCCAAGTCAGTGGCTTAGGACCTGTGCATCTGAATGGCATGACTGTAAGGGAAGCCAATGCTTATCTGCAGAAAGAATTTGCTAAAATCTATGCGGGTATTGGTGGACAGGATCCAAGTTCTCAAATCCAACTGACATTGGGCAATATCAGAACAATACAGATCTCTGTGGTAGGTGAAGCAACTTCTCCTGGAACTTATATGCTGTCGGCCTTTTCGTCTGTATTCCATGCCTTGTATCGGGCTGGTGGTGTAAATGAAATCGGTAGCTTGAGAGATATCAAGGTAGTGCGAAATGGACGTACTATCGCCCATATAGACGTTTATGATATTCTGATGCAAGGGAAACTGACAGACGACATTAAACTTCAGGAAGGAGATGTCATCAAAGTGGATGCCTATAAGAGCCTTGTGAAAGTGGATGGCAAAGTACGTCGACCGATGTACTACGAGATGAAAGAGAATGAATCTCTACAAACTCTTCTCAACTATGCAGGTGGGTTCACAGGAGATGCCTATAAGAAATCTATCCGCATCATTCGCATGAGTGGAGGGCAATATACACTTCAGACGGTCAATGAAATAGATTATGGCACTTTCGCCATGAACGATGCTGATGAAGTGACCATTGATGCAGCACTGGATAGAATCGAGAATCGGATAGAGATACGCGGTGCTGTCTATAGACCTGGGGTTTACCAACTTGATGGGACAGTGAATACAGTGAAGGCTTTGGTTACCAAGGCCGATGGACTTAGGGACGAAGCTTTTACGAGCAGAGTGCTTCTGGATCGTGAGAAAGATGACTTGACGCACGAAATGATTTCCATAGACCTCAATGCTTTGATGAATGGCACTATTCCTGATATTGCATTGAGAAAGAATGACTTGCTCTATGTTCCAAGCAGGATAGATTTAATGGAAGATCAGAATGTGAGCATCAATGGTGAGGTAATTAACCCTGGAACTTTCCTTTACAGTGAAGGAATGACCGTGGAAGACTTAATAGTTTTAGCTGGCGGCCTCAAAGAAGCGGCAGCTACGACCAAAGTGGAGATTGCTCGAAGAATTAAAGATCCGATGAGTCAAAACAGCACCAATGTATTGGGTCAGAGCTACACTATAGACCTTTCTGAAGGACTTGTGAAAGACGCTAATCGTAATTTTGTTCTGGAACCTTTCGATCAGGTTTATATACGTCGCAGTCCTTCGTATCGTGAGCAGGCGAATGTCACCATTGAAGGAGAGGTATTGTTTGGTGGCGTGTATGCACTACAGAGCAAAAATGAACGACTGTCTAACTTAGTAGAACGTGCGGGAGGCGTAACAGACGATGCTTACCTGAGGGGTGCCCGTCTTACGAGAGCAATGACTGAAGATGAACTGATGCGCCGTCAAGATGTTTTGGCACTTAGCAACTCTTCTGTAGGTGACTCACTGAACCTCTCTACCGAAGACCTAAAAACCACCTACTCGGTAGGTATCGATTTGGAGGAAGCCCTTAAAAACAGAGGTGGCTATGCAGACATCGTATTGAGAGAAGGAGATGTAATCTACATTCCTGAAATGAATAATACAGTGAAAATCAGCGGCACGGTGATGTATCCAAATACTGTCACCTATAAGAATGGCGCCAGTCTTTCCTATTACATCAATCAAGCTGGTGGCTATGGGAACAGAGCTAAAAAAAGCAAAGTGTATGTGGTATATGCCAATGGAAATGTAGGTAAAGTGAAACGATTTGGTGGTGCAAAGATAGAGCCAGGCTGTGAAATCATTGTGCCAAGCAAACCTGAAAAGAATGGTTCGAATATTGCGCAAACCGTGACTATGGCTTCAACCATCACGTCTATGGCAGCCATGATTGCAACGCTGTTTAGAGCGTTTAAATGATCCATAATTCATAATTCATAATTCATAATTTATAATTAAAAGTAATGGCAGAAGAGAAGGACAGACAATATATAGAAGAAGAGGATGAAATGCAAATAGACTGGCTGGGCATGCTGAAAAAGGCATGGGAAGGCCGTATGTTTATCCTAAAATGCTGTATCATAGGTATCATTGTCGGCCTAATTGCAGCTTTCAGTATCCCTAAGGAATACTCAACCAGCGTAAATCTAGCTTCTGAATCGGGGTCCAGTGGTACCGGCGGTTTGAGTTCTTTAGCAGCTATGGCTGGTATTAACATCGGATCTAGTAGAGGTAGCGAGGCATTGACTCCTGACCTTTATCCGAATATCGTTAGTTCTACACCGTTTACATTGGAGCTATTTAATACACAAGTAACTAGTCTTGACGGGAAATTAAGCACCAATCTGTATGACTACTTATATGATAATGTAAAAGTGGCATGGTGGAACTACATTATTGCTGCTCCCAAAATAGCTTTAGGATTAATAAGGTCATTATGGAGTAAGGACAATACTGAGTTGATGGAAAGCCTAAATAACGGTCAGAGGGGTTATATTTCTTTGACTGAAGACCAGCGTAAAATGGCTGAAGCACTCAATAAGCGCGTAGGAATCTCTGTGGACAAAAAGACGAATTATACGACTATCTCTGTGAAGATGCAGGATCCACTGATAGCAGCTACTGTGGCCGATACTGTGACTAAATTTCTTCAGAAATACATTACAGATTATCGTACAGACAAAGCCAAAAAAGATCTACAGTTCTCACAAGAGATCTATAATGGTGCCAAACGTGACTACGAAGCAAAACAAGCTGCTTATGCATCATACGCCGATGCCAATCAGAATCTGTTCACTCAGCGCTCTCGCACAGAGTTGGAGCGTTTGCAGAATGACCGCAATTTAGCAATGAATGTCTATACGCAGAGCGCGCAGCAATTACAATTAGCTCAGGCCAAGGTACAGGAAGAGACTCCTGTGCTGACAGTGGTCCAACCAGCTGTAGTGCCCCTGAAAGGTTCTCCAAGTAAATTGAAGGTATTACTCATCGTCACCTTCCTCTTTGGTGCTATAGCTGTGGCATGGGAAGCCATTGGCAAAGAGTATTTCTGGAAGTATTGGAACTTGCTGAAAGAAGAGTTGAAGAGTTAAGAGGTTAGAGGTTAGAGCTTAGAGGTTAGAACTTAGAACTTAAATTTAAGAAATAAGAATAATGGAATTGGATTTTAACTATAGAAAACTTATAGTCTATTCAAAATCAAAAGATTTAGTCAAATCCACCTATTCTTTACTAAAGAAATTCCCCAAAGAAGAACAATATGCTCTTTGCGATCAAATCAGAAGAGCTGTTATATCTGTTCCATCAAATATAGTAGAAGGAAACGCAAGGGCATCAGAGAAAGAGAAAGCACGTTTCTTTGATATTGCCTATGGTTCATTAATGGAATCGTTATGTCAGTTGGAGATAGCCAAGGAGTTGCACTATATAAATAACGAAGAATTAATAAATATAGAACTTCAAGTTCAAGAGATTGCTAAATTATTATCTGCACTTCGACTTAAATTTCTAAGTTCTAAGCTCTAAGTTCCAAGCTCTAATGCTCAATTGACTAGCGTCAAGAATTCCGCTTTCGCCTTAGCTAGCTGCTCCACAAATCCTTCATCGGCATGGAGACGGGCCACGACGCCAGCGGCAACTATGCGGGCATTGTCTACATCACTTTGCCAGTGGTAGCCGCAGATCACACGACTGGTGCCATAATCGTAACCGCGCTGAAGAATAGCATCCTGATTGGCTACATTGATTTCTGCAAGTACCAAAGCGGTCGCCCACCCTTCTGCGGTATGTCCAGAGGGATAGGAACCATTGTGGCGAAGCACTTCTTCATCGCTGGGGACTAACGTTGGTTCTTCAAAAAGCATATAGGGGCGAGGACGCATGTAATGATTCTTAGCTTCACGCGTAGATAAGTCGCCAGCATCGGCCACTACTTTCTTAACCAATTTGAAAAGTTCTGGAGTCCCAGCTTCTGTGATATCATAACCGAAGGCACCAGACAATGCTGCACAAACGCCTTCGGCACTGGCATCTGCATCACGGATGGCCAATTCGCCACGGGGTGTATTGCGCTGAAGCTTGCCCCAATTGTAACGAGCCACATCGTAGAGGAATAAGACATCATCTGGCTGCGGTGGTGCCGGCAACAGATTCAAACTACTTGCTACATCATCTATCTTCAGGAAGTAATAATCTGGATAGGTGCGAACGTCCTGTATCTTCTCTTCGGTCTGGGCCTGAATGGTCATAGAACAAACCAACAAAGCTGCCAACAATACTACTTTTCTATAATTCATAATTCATAATTTATAATTCATAATTAGATAGTTCCTTTAAGCAACGCACCAACGATTCCTTCCAGTAAGGTATCTGGATACCAAAGGTTTCTTTAATCTTGGTTTTATCTAGCACAGAGAAATGCGGGCGTTTCACCTTGCTGGGAAATTCATCACTGTGGCAGGGTTGTACATCGCAGGTATTACCACAGAGTGCCTTGATCTCTTGCGTAAAATCGTACCAAGAGCATACGCCCTCATTACTGAAGTGGTAGATGCCTTGTTTGTGTAGTTGGTCGGTATCAATGATATGTACGATAGCCTCTGCCAAATCACCTGCATAGGTTGGAGTGCCCACTTGGTCGAACACCACCTTAAGCTGATCCTTGGTAGCTGTGAGCGTGCGCATGGTTTTGACAAAGTTCTTACCAAACGGAGAATAGAGCCAGGCCGTGCGGATGATGATGTACTTACATCCTACGCGCTGGATGCCTTGCTCTCCTGCCAGTTTCGTGACGCCATACACACCTAACGGATCGGTCTCCCATGTTTCCTGACAAGGCATACACTTATCGCCCTTGAAGACATAATCTGTAGAAATGTGTACCAGTGTTGCATCGGCTTCCTTAGCTGCTGTGGCCAGTACTTCTACAGCCGTATTATTCAGCAAGTTGGCTGTATCATAGTCGTCTTCTGCCTTATCTACATTGGTATAGGCGGCACAGTTGACGATAACATCGATGTGCTCCCTTTGAACCATCTCTCTCACTGCCTGTAGATCGGTGATATCCAATCGCTGTACATCACCCACTACATCTGTAAACAGATAATGGTGAGCGCTCTTCGCGCTCACCAATCTCATCTCATTGCCAAGTTGTCCGTTGGCACCGGTTACAAGTATGTTAGACATTAAACGTTAAACATTAAACGTTAAACAATTTATCTTCTTCTAGCACCACCGCTACTGTTGGTGTTCTGATTATTATTGGTATTATTAGAACGAGAAGTGGTGGTAGTGGTGGTCGTAGTAGTGCTGGTACCCGTAGTATTGCTACGAGTATTCACCTGCGGAGTAGTGCTAGTCGTATTCGTACGAGTACGAGTGCGACTGCTGCTTCCCGTAGTGGTCTGAGTACGTGTACTAGTTCCCTGCTGACGGGTAGTAGTGGTCGGCTGACTGGTTGTGGTCTGCTGACGCGTACTAGTACCATTGGTACGAGAGTTCACCGTCCCCTGCGTATTGGTATTGCCCGTACGCTGGTTCATACGGCTGGAGGAAGTGCTAGGCTGTGTAGCCGTACCCGTAGGAGTAGTGGTAGTACCACTGCTCACACGTCCGCCATCGTTTGAAACAGCTGGCGTAGTGGTCGTAGTACGTGTGCTAGTACCCACCCCCTGACGAGTATTGTTATTAGGAGTCAAGGCATTGCCGTTGCCACCAGTATAACCAGAAGTACCAGGGTTAGCAGTGTAAGTCACACTACGGTTGGATGTCTGGGTACGGAAGGTGCTGTAGGAGTCAGAACCAACCAACTTACGCACTTCCTTGTCGTACTTGTCAGCCATCTTATCCATCTGCTTCGAAGTCATCATCACACGATTGTCACTGCCGCGACGTGTATTGACGTTATACATCGTAGCACGCCCATTCTCAATACGCATGTAAGGATCTCTGTAGCCACGTGGAGGGGCACCATAACCAGGACCTCTGCCACCATAGCCCGGACGAGCATATCCTGGAAGCGGATGTGCATAGTATCCCCAGCTATAGGAAGGATAGCGGTTAAACAGATAGTAGTAACGACGGTTCAAGTCCAACAGGCGCTGTGCCTCCCAGCTGCTCAGACGCATCTGGACAACCATTCTGTTGGTGATCTCTACGATGACAGCCTCATCAAATATATAGTTGTAGCCATAGTCATCATAGACATCGTAGTACACCACGTTGCCGTAGGAATCATATCCGTAGGGATCGTATGCGGTGGTCATGCAGCCAGTCATCATCGCTCCCATAGCCAATGTCAATAATAACTTCTTCATAATCTAGCCCTCCATTCATTTAGTTAGCAAAATAGCTTCGTTTCAAAAGCCGATATAAAGATACTTCTTTTATCTTAATAATGCAAACAATCGGGCAAGCACTGCATCATTTTACGTGTTTTTTCATTAAAAAAAATAAAACTACCGATGAAATCTGAAGTGTATATAGGCATAGAAGCCTATCGACACCCCCATGATTGCTACCACGAAGAGAAGCATCATCATAGCAAAAGCGCGATCGCTCAGTCCGATAACAGCCCCACTCATCTTTACCTCGATGGCAATGAAGAGCAGACCGATGATAATCCCTAAAATACGCAGCAAGCGGGCATTAATCAGATGCTCCTCGACCGTCTTCAACTGCAGAGGAGTATTCACATACTTAGGGTGATAGGCACTATAGGCCAATACTGCCATGCAGACAGTAGCTATCAAAGCAAAGAACAGCAGCATGCCATGACTGCCCCAGGCGTCGGCCTTACCAGCAGCGTTGAAATGCGTAGGGACGGTGTCGAACTTCACGTAGAGCCAAGCCGATAGCAACCAAACGGCTAGGACTTCCAGCGCCATAAATGCATCGAAGATGGTACTCTCTAACGTTCGTGGCAAGTGAACTAGAGAATAGTCGTACTTTCTCTTATTTAAGCTCTTCGGTTTGATCATACGTTTTCCTCCTCTTCGTTGTTAACGGCTTTCCTTTTGGGCAGACGCTTGGCCTTCCGCAATGCCTCGGTGATAATCCATTGCAGTTGCCCGTTGGTAGAGCGGAACTCATCGGCAGCCCATTTCTCGATGGCATTCATGGTTTCTGCATCTACCCTCAGGATGAAGCTCTTACTTTTGTTCTCTTTCGTAGCCATATTTAATTATTCAGCGTACCAGTGTTCACTACGGGCTGAGCAGAATCATCGCCGCAGAGCACAACCATGAGGTTGCTCACCATAGCAGCCTTCTTGTCGTCATCGAGTTCTACCACGCCTTCATCGGCCAACTTATCGAGAGCCATTTTCACCATAGAGACTGCACCTTCTACAATCTTCTCACGAGCAGTAATAATGGCGCTGGCCTGCTGACGACGCAGCATCACAGCAGCGATTTCTGGAGCGTATGCCAGATAATTGATACGGGCTTCCACCACCTCTATACCGGCCATTGCCAGACGCTCGTCGAGCTTGCGCTCCAACTCCTTATTGATCTCATCGCTACCGTCGCGCAGGGTAATCTCTTTGTCGCCGCCGTCGGTATCATCGTAGGCATACTGCCCAGCCACTTGACGGAGGGCTGCATCGCTCTGAACTTTAACGAAGTTCTCCAGCGCATCCATAATCTTTACCATTGAAGTAGTGCCCACCTCGTTGGCATTGCCAGCACGACTGGCTTGCGCCATTGTCTGTGCATCGATCTCGAACATAGCCTTATAGGTGTTCTTGAGTTTCCATACCAGCACCAGACCAATCATCACAGGATTACCTATCTTATCGTTCACCTTGATAGGTTCTGCATCTAGATTACGCGCACGGAGAGAGAGTTTCTTCGTGTTGGTGAAAGGATTGATCCAATGGTAACCAGGTATAGCAAACGTTCCGCGATACTTTCCGAAAAACATCACCACGCGGGCCTCGTTAGGCTCCAGCATCATGAATCCAGCCCATAAAATCAGTGAGGTGATGAGCAGAATCACTCCCACTACAAATGGCCATAGTCCAGTGATAATGCCATAGACCATCAGGGCCAAAGATGCCAAAGTCAAAAAGATATTCAGGAACAACATGGCAAAGCCATTCATCCTAAATCCAGAAAAAGTAAATTCCTTGTTTTCCATAATTTCTACTATTTAAGTTATACATCATATTGTAATATCATTTTGATATCACAAAGATAGAGAAATTATTTTTATACTTCCAAATAAATTACAAACTTTTTTTGAGAAATATTATTGGCCACCCAAACGGGAGAAGAACTCAAGCACATCTTCCCAGGTCTTATAGGGATCTTCACCGAAGTGCAGAAAGGTCCCCATGAAGTTGGAAGCACCTTCGGACTGATGGGCATCTATGAGATAGTCGCCATAGAGCAAGTGTTTCTGATTGGTGATGATGAGACGACCGTAAGCCGGAACACCCAGCCATTGCTCCACCCACTTCCGTTTCTCCGTGAGTGCCAATGGATTGGTGGGAGGCACACTGCTCACCACATAGACATCATAAGTCTCTGTGAGCTTATAGAAAGCCTTTACGGCTGAAGAGAGCGGTTCCAATGCCTCGAAGAAGCCCGGCATGTCTTGCAGACGACCTTCGTAAGTCTGACGTTGCTCCTCAGTAAACTTTCGCCAACCATTCTTATTATCAGAGAGGGTATCGTCGATGGCAATGAACAAAATAGGACGTTCACGTCCCTCCTGCCTATCGTCTATCCAACGAATCACGGGCAGAACGGAACGATGCAGGATATGGTCGTTCAAGTGGTGCTCCCCATCAAACCACACGGCTTGCGGGTAATGACTGACAAATAGATCGTGGGTGTGTACAATAGGGTCTTTCGTACCGAATAATCCCCAGACACGTTTCTGTTCTTCAGTAGTGATCTGCGCAAAACACTGTTCGGTCACTTCCCGAAACTCAGAAATCAAACCCTTGTTCACCAGAAAGTCCTTCTGCCCATCCTGACGGGGATTATAGAACTCCTGACGGCCCATCTTATTGTTGGACAGCAAGGTATCTGCCAATTGGAAAGCAGGATTGAAGAGAATACGGTCGTACCCATAAAGCATCTCGGTATACATGCCACCCATCGAAGAGCCGATGATCAAATCGGGATGCTCTGCTTCACACACTCGATGCAACAACTCCATCGCCTCAGCAGGGCGAACAGGCAGGTCGGGTGCTATTACCTCTGCTTGAGGAAGGAGCATACGGAACCCCTTCACCGTGCCAGAGGCGCCGCTTGAGGCGAATCCGTGCACGTAGAGCAGTTTCTTCCCCTCCATCACGTGCGGATATGTGGTAGCAGCCATTTCCATACTCAGGATTTCAGGCGTTCATAGACAGCAGGATGCAGAAAATAGCGCACATCCCTACCCTCTCGCATTGCTTGGCGGATAAAGGTAGAGCTGACTTCAAACAGCGGAGCCTCCACCAACGTGATATTTTCTGGCAACGAAGAGGCATCAATAGGGTATTCTGGGCGCGGATAGATCAGCACACTGTACTCACTCATGATGCGCTCTGCCTCATACCAATGGGGAAACATCTCCCAGTTGTCTGATCCGATGAGCAAAGCAAACTCCATGTCTGGATGCTGCTCACGCAGGTAGTCCAGCGTATGAATGGTATAGGAAGGGCGTGTGAGGTGAAACTCAGCATCGCAGACCTGGAAGCGGGGATAGTCTTGTGTGGCTAAACGTACCAGTTCCAAGCGCAGGTCATCGTCCATTAGGTCGGCCTCTTGCTTGAAGGGGTTATGCGGGCTCACCACAAACCACAGTTCATCGATGCCACCATATTCGCACACATAGTTGGCCAAAGCCAGATGTCCGATATGGATGGGATTGAACGATCCAAAATAGAGGGCCACTTTCTTCATTGTGCTTACTTGATACGATCCTTGAAGGTATAGCAATTATAGAGGGCAAACGCCATGATGATGAACATACAGGCAGCAGGCACCCACTCTCGGAAATAGAGGTCGAAACCTCCGATAACCAGACAGCAGACTGCAACGATGATGTTCAGCACCAGCAGCACCAGATAGGTCCTGGGCGAAAGATCATTCTTCGGTCGTCTCATCGCTCAGGAAGTTTTGTACCACAGCCAGCGCCTCTGCTTGGGCTTTCTGCAGGTCGTCATTGACTATCACCACATCGTAGAGCGGGGCATAGCCCAACTCGAAATCTGCACGTTGCACGCGGGAATCGATTACCTCTGGGGCATCCGTTCCGCGTTTCTCCAGTCTGCGACGCAGTTCCTCGATGGAAGGGGGCTGGATGAAGACTGACAAGGCACGATCTCCGTAGAATTTCTTGATATTCACGCCGCCTTTCACGTCGACATCGAAGATCACCGTCTGCCCTTGAGCCGACTGCACCTCTACCTGACTTTTCAGCGTGCCATAGAACCTGCCGGGATAGACTTCCTCATATTCCAGAAATTCATCGGCCTCTATCTTGGTTTGAAATTCCTCAGGCGTGAGGAAAAAATACTCCACGCCGTTCTGCTCCGTGCCTCGAGGCGGACGACTGGTAGCCGAGATGGAGAAGGCCAGATTCAGTTCTGGATGCTCCAGCAGACTATTGATAATGGTGCTTTTCCCAGAGCCAGAAGGTGCTGAGAATATAATCAGTTTACCCATATTACATCGCATTTAAGACTTGTTCCTTGATCTGCTCCAGCTCATCTTTCATCTGTACCACAAGATTTTGCATCTCTGCCTGGTTGCTCTTACTGCCGAGGGTATTGATCTCCCTACCCATCTCCTGAGCGATGAAGCCCAGTTTCTTGCCTTGTCCAGGTTTGCCTTCCAATGTGTCGATGAAATAGTTCAAATGGTTAGACAGACGCTGTTTCTCCTCACTGATATCCAGTTTTTCAATGTAGAAAATCAGTTCCTGCTCGAAGCGGTTCTTATCATAGTCCACCTTCAGGTTCTGCTCCAGTGATGTCTGGATGCGTTCCTTGATGGTATTCACACGTTCTTTCTCGTAAGGTTCAACGGCAGCGAGCAATTTGCCGATATTGGCAATCTTCTCACGGAACTTCACCTCCAGAGCCGCACCCTCTTGTCGACGGAAGTCTATAAGCTGCTGAATAGCGTCCTTGATAGCGGCATGTACCACTTCCCACTCTTCTTCGGTCAGCTCAGCCACTTCCGACTTTGCCATCACGTCTGGAAGACGGAGCAATGTAGCGAACCAGTCGGCTGGCTCTGGGATTCCCGTTGCCTCGGCAATCGACTTGATGCGCTGATAGTAACTGGCTACCAGTTCCTGATTGATGGGAGTAGCCTGAGAAGCGCCTTCTTTCTGCTCTATCCAGAGACTGAAATCCACCTTTCCGCGTTCCAGCGCCTGACCGATTTCTGTTCTGATTTCCATCTCTTTTTCCCTGTACAGCGAGGCCACACGGGTCGTCAGGTCCAATGCCTTACTATTGAGCGAACGAATCTCAACGTTCACCTTCTTATCTGCCAATTCGGCCACAGCACGACCGAATCCTGTCATTGAAAGTATCATCTTTTAAGTTATTTTCGCAAATGATAATCTATTTTCTGCTGCAAAAATACGCTAATATTTTAATAAGTGAAAATATTGCCGTAAATTTGCGCAATAAAAAAGAGAAGGTTATCTGAGAAAACTATGTCTTGCATACTACATATAGAAACATCTACCCAGGCCACCAGCGTAGCTGTGAGCCAAGACGGTAGCAACATATTCGAGAAAGTCAAGAAAGAAGGTTCTTCCAATGCTTCAGTGGATTTAGGGGTGTTTGTAGATGAGGCACTCTCTTTCATCGACAGCCACGCCATTCCGCTGGACGCCGTAGCCGTGAGCTGCGGACCAGGCTCCTATACGGGTCTGCGCATCGGGGTGTCTATGGCGAAGGGGATCTGCTATGCCAAGAATGTGCCTCTGCTGGGGTTGGAAACGCTGAAGGTGCTCAGCGTTCCCGTGCTGCTCTATCACGATGAGCTCCCCGATGAGGCGCTGCTCTGCCCCATGATAGATGCCCGCCGCATGGAGGTATATGCCACTGTGTACAACAGAGCCTTGAAGGAGGTTCGTGCTACTCAGGCCGACATCGTAGATGAGCATACCTATGCGGCATTTTTGGAACAAGGTCCTGTGTATTTCTTCGGCAACGGGGCTGAGAAATGCAAGGCGAAGATACAGCATCCCAATGCCCATTTCATCGATGGGATACTGCCGTTGGCTACCATGATGGCTCCACTGGCTGAGCAGGCTATAGCTAAGCAGGACTTCAAGGATGTGGCTTACTTCGAGCCTTTCTACCTGAAAGAATTTATCGCAACAACACCGAAAAAACTCTTATAATATGAGCTTGAAATATAATACCCAACAGAAAAAAATGGCATTGCCAGAGTATGGACGCAGTATCCAGAACATGGTGGACTATGCCGTGACCATCAAGGACAGAGCAGAGCGCCAGTGGTGTGCCAATACTATCATTGACATCATGGGCAATATGTATCCTCACTACCGCGATGTGCCCGACTTCAAGCATAAGCTGTGGGATCATCTGGCCATCATGTCCGATTATAAACTGGATATCGACTATCCGTATGAGATCGTACCACAGGATAAGCTGCACATCAAGCCTAACAGCATCCCCTACTCTAACCATAAGATGCGCTATCGCCACTATGGACAGATGCTGGAGAAGCTGATCAAGAAAGCCTGCGAGATGGAAGAGGGCGACGAGAAGGACAATCTGGTGGCACTGATCTGCAACCATATGCGTAAGGACTATCTGGCTTGGAACAAGGACAGTATGGACGACCAGAAAATCGCTGACGACCTGCATGAGCTCTCTCACGGGAAGCTGCATTTCAGCGAGGATCTCCGCCAACTGATGGCCGATCGCATCGATGCTTACTGCAAGCCTAAGAATCCTGCGCCTGCCTCCAACAACAACGGAAAGCAGCAGAACAACCGGAACAATAAACGTAAATACTAAATACTATGGCTTCATTTGTCATTGAGGGCGGCCATCGCCTGCACGGTGAGATTCATCCACAAGGTGCGAAGAACGAGGTGCTGGAAATCATCTGCGGCACACTGCTGACTGCAGAGGAAGTTACCGTAAACAACGTGCCTGATATCTTGGATGTGAACAACCTCATCCAGCTGATGAGGGATATGGGAGTGAAGGTGACCAAGAAAGGTCTGAACTCCTACGGTTTCCAAGCCGATGATGTGGACCTGAGCTATCTGAACAGCGACACATTCATCAAGCGATGCACCTCTCTGCGCGGTTCCATCATGTTGGTTGGTCCGCTGATTGCCCGCTTTGGCAAAGCCCTAATCGCCAAACCTGGAGGCGACAAGATAGGCAGAAGAAGATTGGATACACATTTTCTGGGCATTCAGAAACTGGGTGCCAGCTTCAATTACATAGAGGACCGCAAAATCTATGAGATTACGGCTCCGAAGCTGAAAGGCACGTATATGCTGCTCGATGAGGCTTCTGTGACGGGTACGGCCAATATTGTGATGGCTGCCGTACTGGCTGAGGGAGTTACTACCATCTATAATGCAGCTTGTGAACCTTACGTACAGCAGCTCTGCCGCATGCTGAATGCCATGGGTGCAAAGATCTCTGGCATAGCCTCCAACCTGCTGCGCATCGAAGGTGTGAAAGAACTTCACGGCACCGTTCATCAGGTGCTGCCCGATATGATTGAGGTGGGTAGCTTCATCGGTATGGCTGCCATGACACAGAGCGAGGTGACCATCAAGAATGTATCGCAGGAGAACTTAGGCATTATCCCTGAGAGTTTCCGCCGTCTGGGCATCCTTCTGGAGCAGCAAGGCGATGATATCATCGTGCCTGCTCAGGAACATTATCAGATAGAGTCCTTTATGGATGGCTCCATCATGACCATTGCCGATGCGCCTTGGCCAGGCTTGACGCCCGACTTGCTGAGTGTCATCTTGGTGGTGGCTACACAGGCTAAGGGCAGCGTGCTCATCCATCAGAAGATGTTTGAGAGCCGCCTGTTCTTCGTCGATAAGCTTATTGATATGGGCGCTCAGATCATTCTCTGCGATCCTCACCGTGCTGTGGTCATCGGACACGATCGTAATTTCCGTCTTCGCGGAGGAAATATGACCTCTCCGGATATCCGCGCGGGCATCGCCCTGCTGATAGCAGCGATGAGTGCCGACGGCATCAGCCATATCCACAACATCGAGCAGATAGACCGAGGTTATCAGGACATCGAAGGTCGTCTGAACGCCATCGGGGCACGTATAACGCGAATCTAAGATGATCAGGGAAGACGAGGTATATCTGGCGGGCGTTCTGAACAAGCCACATGGGACGAAGGGGGAACTGCTGTTCACCATCTCCGATGACACGTTTATGGCGGAGGACGATGAGGAACTGGACTTCATCTTCTGCAGGCTCGACGGCATCTTAGTGCCTTTCTATGTGGAGGAATACCGCTTCCGTTCAGACACTACCATGCTGCTGAAGCTGGAGGGGATCGATACGGAAGTACAAGCCAGAAGATTGACGGGCGTGGAAGTCTATGCTAAGCAAAACCTCCGTACCCCTGGCGAGGACGAAGAACTGACTTGGGGTTTCTTCCGCGGCTGCACCGTTGAAGACCTGCAGGCAGGCGACTTAGGTAAAATTGTCAGCGTGGATACCAATACCCTGAACACCTTATTTATTATTAAGCAAGGGGAAAAGGAGCTGATGGTTCCTGCCCAAGAAGAATTTATAGTAAGCATAGACCGAGTGAAGAGACACATTGTCTTGAACCTTCCTGCTGGATTGCTGACGCTCAATGATCCTGCCAAGGCGAAGGAGGAGGTCTATTAAACAATGAAAGCATGAAAAAGAGAATTGCCATATTAGGTTCTACGGGTTCCATAGGTACTCAGGCACTTCAGGTGATTGAGGAGCATAGCGACCTCTATGAAGCCTACGTGCTGACAGCCAACCACCATGTGGACAAGCTGATCGCTCAAGCGCGTAAGTTCTGCCCAGAGGCTGTGGTGATTGCCGACGAGAGCCTTTACCCGAGGCTGCAAGAAGCTCTGGCCGATCTGCCTATCAAGTTGTATTGCGGTGCTGAGGCGCTCTGTCAGGTGGTGACGGAAGATCCTGTGGATATCGTACTCACTGCCTTGGTGGGGTTTGCCGGACTCCGACCAACCATCAGCGCTATCAAGGCACACAAGCCCATCGCGCTGGCCAATAAGGAGACCCTTGTGGTGGCTGGCGAACTGATCGATGCGCTGGCCGCAGAGAATCATGTGCCCATCCTGCCCGTTGACTCGGAGCACTCAGCCATCTTCCAGTGCCTCGTGGGGGAGATCGGTAATCCGATAGAGAAGATCTTGCTCACCGCCTCAGGCGGTCCGTTCCGTACTTTCACTAAGGAACAACTGGCGAACGTCACCAAGGAACAGGCGCTGAAGCATCCCAACTGGAGCATGGGGGCTAAGATCACCATCGACTCTGCCTCTATGATGAACAAGGGATTTGAGGTGATGGAAGCCCGCTGGCTCTTCGGGGTTAAACCAGAGCAGATTGAGGTGCTGGTACATCCGCAGAGCATCATACACTCTGCCGTTCAGTTTGAGGACGGAGCCATCAAGGCACAGTTGGGCATGCCTGATATGCGCATCCCTATCCAGTACGCCTTCAGCTATTCAGACCGACTGCATTCCGACTTCCCACGCATCGACTTCGATCTCTGCCGACAGCTGACTTTCGAGCATCCGGATACGGAAAAGTTCCGCAACTTGGCACTGGCTTTCGAGGCCATCCGCAGGGGCGGAAACATGCCTTGCATCATCAATGCGGCCAACGAGATTGCCAATGCAGCCTTCCTGCATGATGAGGTGTCTTTCCTGGGCATGAGCGATGTCATCGAACAGACGATGCAGCAGGCCAGCTTCATCCAGAAGCCAACCTTCGACGACTATATGGAGACCGACCGTGAGGCAAGGGAGATTGCCCAGTCATTTATAAAGAAATAATAACAGATAAGATTGATGGAAACTTTTTTGATTAAAGCAATACAACTGATGATGAGCCTCTCTATCTTGGTGCTCATCCACGAATACGGACACTTTCTCTTCGCACGCCTCTTCAAGACCCGTGTGACGAAGTTCTGCATCTTCTTCGACCCTTGGTTCACCTTATTTAAATATAAACCCAAGAACAGTGAAACGGAGTATGCAATGGGTTGGCTGCCTCTGGGCGGCTATACGCAGATTGCGGGTATGATAGACGAGACGCAAGATGCCAAAGACCTGAGCGAAGAGGTGCAGCCGTGGGAGTTCCGCGCCAAGCCTGCTTGGCAAAGGCTCTTTATCATGATTGGCGGTGTGCTGTTCAACTTCCTGTTGGCACTCTTCATCTACTCCATGATTCTGTTCACTTGGGGCGACAGCTATATCGACCTCCAGAAAGCGCCTCTCGGTATGGATTTCAGCGAGACGGGGCACTATGCTGGTTTCCAAGACGGTGATGTGCTGATTTCTGCCGATGGCAAGGCGCTCACCCGCATGGGAACAGACATGCTGACCGCCATCATCGATGCGAAAGAAGTGACGGTGCTGCGTGAGGGTGTGGAAAAGACGCTGACCATGCCTGACGACCTGATGAACCGCATCTTGGCAGACAGCATCCGCTTTGCCGACTTCCGCTATCCGTTCGTGCTCGACAGCGTGCTGACGGGAAAACCTGCAGCTGCTGCCGGACTGATGAAGGGTGATAGCATCACCAAGATGAACGGCAAGCCTATAGCCTATTTCGACTTCCGTGAGGAGATGGCTAAACGCATGGAAAGTCAGGATACCAATCATGAGGTGACTCTGACCTACTTCCGTAATGGAATGGAGCGGACCACCACTTTAACGACCGATGAGAACTACCAGATGGGTGTATTGGTGGATTATGCCAGTCGTATGCCTATCGTCACCAGAACCTATGGATTCTTCGAGTCGTTCCCTGCCGGTATCTCCTTGGGTGTCAGCACCCTGACGGGCTACGTCAGCCAGATGAAGTACGTCTTCTCTAAGGAAGGTGTGAAGCAGCTGGGTGGTTTCGGCACCATCGGAAGCATTTTCCCTGCCACTTGGGATTGGCACCAGTTCTGGACCATGACGGCCTTCCTGAGCATCATCTTGGCGTTCATGAACATTCTGCCTATTCCGGCTTTGGACGGCGGACATGTGTTGTTCTTGCTCTACGAGATCATCACCCGACGCAAGCCGAGCGATAAGTTCATGGAGCGGGCACAGATCACGGGCATGGTGATACTCTTTGCCTTGCTGATCTGGGCTAACTTCAATGATATCCTGAGATTCTTATTCTAACTAGACAGGAGGATATCGCATGAAAAAGACGATGACATACCGGCTGATAGCCATCCTTTGTTTAGGATGGCTGACGGTGTCATCTGCCTTTGCAACCGACAACCTCCGCCAACTGTTCGACTCCCTGAATACGGAGATCTCCCACAAGCGCATCTTCGTGGAGCAGAAGAAGCAGCGCATCGACCAGATCAAGCAGGAACTGCTGTCGCCCGACACCAGCCTACAGCATCGGTATGATGTCTATACGAAGCTCTACAACGAATACCGCAAGTTCGTGGTTGACTCTGCCATCACCTATGCCAGCAGGAGCCTCGATATAGCCATCGCCATGAACAAGCCGCTGCTGCGCTACCGCTCAGAGTTCGAGCTGTCTATCCTCTACGCTATGCACGGCATGTTCTGGCAGGCAGAGGATCTGCTGAAGCAGTATCAGTCGTCCGACCTGCCCCCAGAGATGCACGAGCTGTATTTCTATGCCCGCAGCCGATTGCTGAACTACTATATGTACACCTCTAACCGCTCTCAGGAGTTGCTCTACCAAGCCTATATGGACTCACTCTATCGGAGCTATACCGACACGCTCTCCTACGACTATCGGTCCACGAAGGCACAGCGGGAGCCCAATCCGGCTAAGCGCGACATAGAGATGCGTAAGGTGATGGACAGCCTGCCCGTTGGCTCGCCCGAATACGCTATAGCAGCCAACTGGATCGCTTCTCAGGAAAGCATGAACCAGAAACCTGATGAGCAGAAAGCACTCTTCATCCGCTCGGCCATTGCCGACATCCGCAATGCCATACGCGAGACCCAGTCGCTCTACTCGCTCTCCCTGATCTGCTACCGCGAGGGCGATGTCAGCAGTGCCTTCCGCTATGCACAGTCTTCGTTCGAAGACGCTACTACAGCGGGCATTCAGTTCCGCATCGCACAGGTGTCTGAGTTCTACTCCACCATCAATGAAGCCTACCAAATCTACGAACAGGAGGTGCGCAACCGTCTACAATACCTACTGATCTTGCTGGGTGTCATTTCGGTGTGCCTCATCATCTCGGTATTCTATATCGTGCGACAGCTCCGCAAGATCATGCGCATCCGTAAAGACCTGTCGGAGAGCAACGAGAAGTTGCAGAAGCTCAACTTGGCGTTGAGTGAGGTCAATACACAGCTTAACGACAACAATGAGGAGCTTTCCAGATACAATACGCTGAAAGAGCAATACATCGCTCAGTTCTTCAACATCTGTTCGGGCTATATCGACAAGATAGGCGACTATCAGAAATCGCTTTATAAACTGGCCATCAACAAAAAGTATGATGATCTGATCAAGAACCTGAAGTCCACCTCCGTCATCGATGAGGAGCTGGAGGAGCTCTACCACCATTTCGACATCATCTTCCTGCGACTCTACCCTACCTTCGTAGAAGACATGAATGCCCTGCTGCGTGACGAGGAGCACATCGTGCTGAAGCCTGGAGTGCTGCTCAACAAAGAACTGCGTATCTATGCCCTGCTGCGCTTAGGCTTCTCCGATGGGGAGCAGATAGCCAACTTCCTGCATTGTTCGGTGAGCACCATCTACAACTACAAGACGAAGATGCGCAACAAAGCGAAAGGAAACAAAGAATACTTTGATGAGCAAGTGATGCAGATTGGCTTGGGAAGTCCAAGGGAAAATGGCTAAAATCTGATTTAACCCGTCTACATTTTTTATTACAACCTTTTTCGCTAGTTATTTGATAATAAAGCTGTTACAAAAAAGTTAGCCCTACATAAAGATATTTATAATAGGTTATTTCGGTAATCTTGAGTATATTTGCAATGCTGAAACGAGTGTTCAGCAGGGAAATGCTAATATAAATTCAATAAAAATAATTGAAAAGTACCATGATCAAAGTTGGCATCATAGGATTTGGCCGCATGGGCAGATTCTATTTGAAAGAAATGCTTAAGAGTCCGAAATGGGAAGTAGTTTACATCTGCGACGTCTATGAAGGCTCTCGTGAACTGGCAAGAAAACTTGCACCGAATGCAAAAGTAATCTCAGACGAAGATATCATCTTCAACGATCCAGAGATTCAAGTAGTCACCCTTACAGCTCTGGCAGACTCCCGTCTCCAACATGTGGCGAAGGCACTTGCTCACGGGAAGCACATTATATCAGAGAAACCAGTAGCCGATACCACCGAGAACGAATGGAAGGTAGTTGAAATGGTGGAGAAGTCAGACCGTCTGGCTACCGTAAACCTCTATCTGCGCAACTCATGGTATCACCACCAGATGAAGCAGTTCATTCAGGAAGGCGAACTGGGCGAGCTGGCTATCATCCGTATCTGTCACATGACTCCTGGCTTGGCTCCAAGCGAAGGCCACGAGGCCGAAGGTCCTTGCTTCCATGACTGCGGTATGCACTACGTAGACATTACCCGCTGGTATGCAGAGAGCGAATACAAGACTTGGCATGCTCAGGGCATGCGTATGTGGAACTATAAAGACCCATGGTGGGTTCAGGCTCACGGTACCTTCGAGAACGGTGTGGTGTTCGATATCACCCAGGGCTTCGTTTATGGCCAACTTTCAAAGGATCAGACTCACAATTCTTATACAGATATCATCGGAACAAAGGGTATCGTACGTATGTCACACGACTTCCACACCGCCGTTATCGACCTGCGTGGCGTGACTAAGACTGAGCGTATCGAAAAGCCTTTCGGTTCTAAGAACATCGATATTCTGATTGACCTGTTTGCTGACAGCATCGAAGCTGGTAAGCTGCATCCACAGCTGCCAAGGCTCCGTGACTCTGCCATCGCCTCTACTGCTGCTTGGAACATGCTGAACGATACTTGGAAGCATGACCTGCCAGCCATCGGCGACCAGAAGACACTCGATGAGATCATCTATCGCCGTGCACACATGACCAACGGTTACGGTCTGCTGCACCAAGTGAATTGCTAATTACATAACATCATATTTAAAGCGAAACAAAAATGAACAAGAAAGTATTGAATTGGTGCGGTGTGATAGCATTGGCTATCATCGCATTCCTTTGCGGCCGCTACACTGCTCCTAAAGCAGAGGCTCCTGCTGCTGGCGATGAAGCTACAGCACAAGTTGACCCAACTGAGTACAGCATTATGAATCTGCCTATGGTAGACATCTCTAATTTCCCTGTTGACAAGGACGGCTACATCACCTTGTTTGATGGCAAGACCTTCAATGGCTGGCGTGGCTATGGTAAGACTGAGGTTCCTCCAAGATGGACTATCGAGGACGGTTGCATCACATTCGCAGGTACGGGTACTGGCGAGGGCCAGACCGCTGAGGGTGGTGACTTGATTTTCGCTCATAAGTTCAAAGATTTCCAGTTGGAGCTGGAGTGGAAGATCTCTGAGGGTGGTAACTCTGGTATCTTCTATCTGGCACAGGAAGTGGAGACAAAGGACGCTAAGGGCAATCAGGTGATTCAGCCTATCTATATTTCTGCTCCTGAATATCAGGTGCTTGACAATGCCAACCACCCAGACGCTAAGTTGGGTAAGGACGGCAACCGCCAGTCTGGTTCACTCTACGACATGATTCCTGCTAAGCCACAGACTTTCACCAAGGCTGGTGAGTGGCAGAAGACCAAAATCATGGTTTACCGTGGCACAGTGACCCACACTTTGAACGAAGCTGAGAACTGCGTTGAGTATCACCTCTGGACTCCAAGATGGACAGAGATGCTGCAGGCCAGCAAGTTCAGCCAGGACGCTTGGCCTCTGGCATTCGAGCTGCTGAACAACCTGGGTGGCGACGCTCACGAGGGTGTGATCGGTTTCCAGGATCACGGCGACAACGTGTGGTATCGCAATATCCGCATCAAGTTGCTTGATTGATTGGTTTAGGGTTTAGAGTTTAAGGTTTAGAACTTAGAACTTAGAACTTAGAACTTAGAGATAAAATAGGAGGGGTGCCTGGGGGCATCCCTCCTATTTTGTATGTGCAATAGTGCAATTTGCAAAATTGCAAAAATGCAAAAATCTGTGCGCTTATACCAGTTTTCCTATCCACTCGTTTGGCTCACCTGGGAGCAGGTCTATCACTGGAAGTTCAATCATCGTGTAGCAACCAGGAGTGCGGCGCATAGCTGCACGGGCAGCACAAACCAGAATCTGACCTGTCAGTGCTGGATTGTTGATCTTCATATCGAACTCCAAAAGTTGGTTCTGCGTGCGTCCCGATACGCCCTTACGCGTCAGATTCACGCCGTGACCCATATCCTTCAGCGCATCAACGCTGTCCACCTGAGTCACATGCGTCTCATCGTGTACAAAGTAAGGATCTGTCTTTATGGCCTGCTCTATCTGCTTGAAGTCGTAGCCATCCTTCACCTCCACATAGACCATACGGCGATGAATGCCCGTTCCCACAGGAATGGTCATAGACAAGGCAGCCTTCACACCCTCGATGGCCTTTACAGCTACCGTATGCCCCATACTCATGCCCGGGCCGAAGTTGGTATAGGTGATGCCCTTTGGCACGATGGCCTGCAGCAAAGCGCGGACGATAGAGTCTGAACCCGGATCCCAACCAGCAGAGATCACCGACTTCACGCCGTGTTCCTTTGCTATCTTGTCCAGCGTCTGGCGCAGAGCTGGGATGCCCGTATGGATGTCGAAACTATCTACCGTGTTGATACCTAACGGAAGAATCTCCTTAGCATAACTTTCTACGCTACGGCTCGGCGTACAGAGGATGGCCACATCCACCTTATCCAACTCACGGATATCCTTTACCACTGTAAAAGCCTTCAGCTCTTCGGGGAGATTCTCTGCCCCACTGCGACGTACGATACCAGCCAGTTCGAAGTCGGGTGCTTCCAACAAAGCCTCTAATGCAAAGCGGCCGATATTGCCATAGCCTACTATTGCTGCTCTAATTTTCTTCATAATGAGATGTATTTTTAATGATTTGTTTCCTATCGGGCGCAAAAATAGTTATTTTTAGGAAATAATTCAATATTTATGGCTAAATTCGCAGCAAAAAGTAAAAGAGCGTATGATAGACTATATTAAAGGAGAAATCGCGGAATTGCAACCAGCAACCGCCGTCATAGAGTGCTACGGCATCGGATATGCCCTCAGCATCTCACTGAATACTTACACCGCCATTCAAGGAAAAAAGGAATGTAAACTCTACGTTTACGAGGCCGTCAGGCAGGATGCTGCCCAGGTGCTCTACGGTTTCAGCACCAAGCAGGAACGAGAGCTTTTCTTGCTGCTTATCAGCGTGTCTGGCATCGGTGGAAACACTGCCCGCACCATCCTCTCTGCTCTCTCACCAGCCGAGCTTGTCAACTGCATCAGTACGGAGAACACCTCCATTCTGAAGGGAGTGAAAGGATTGGGACTGAAGACCGCCCAGCGCATCATTGTGGATCTGAAGGACAAGATCAAGAACGACAGCATTGCCGTAGGCACCGTCGATATCAGTCCGGCACCAGCTGCCAACAACAAGCAGGTGCACGACGAGGCCGTATCAGCCCTCACCATGCTGGGATTTGCTGCAGCCCCTTCACAGAAAGTGGTCTATGCCATCCTCAAGGCCCAGCCAAACGCTACTGTGGAGCAGGTCATCAAGCTGGCACTGAAGCAGTTATAAAAAAACTGCCCAGACTTTCACAAGCCCAGGCAGTACAAACCACAAATACAAATACAACTAAACAAAGTATCTCATCTTATCAACTACGTTTCTTTATCAAATAACGCCCTGTGCGAGCATAGCCTTAGCTACCTTCATGAAGCCTGCCACATTAGCACCCTTCACATAGTTAATATAGCCGTCAGGCTGTGTACCATACTTCAAGCACTGAGCGTGGATGGCGTGCATGATCTGGTGCAGACGCTGATCTACCTCCTCGGCAGTCCAGCTCAGATGCAGCGCATTCTGTGACATTTCCAGACCAGATGTGGCCACACCACCGGCATTCACAGCCTTGCCAGGAGCGAAGAGCATCTTGTGCTCCAGGAACTTATCGATAGCCTCTGGCGTGCAGCCCATGTTTGAAACTTCTGCTACGCACATCACCTGATTGTCGATCAAGTGCTGAGCATCGTCACCGTTCAGCTCGTTCTGAGTAGCACAAGGCAGGGCGATGTCTACTTTCTGCTCCCAAGGCTTCTTGCCAGCGAAGAACGTCGCATTAGGGAAGCGCTCTATGTATGGAGCAACCACATCATTGCCAGAAGAACGAAGCTCCAGCATATAGTCTATCTTCTCACCGCTGATGCCGTCAGGATCATAGACGTAGCCGTCAGGACCAGAGATAGTCACCACCTTAGCCCCCAGCTGGGTAGCCTTTGTAGCAGCACCCCAAGCCACGTTGCCGAAACCTGAGATAGCTACCGTCTTGCCTTCGAGTGACAAGCCCTTCGTCTCAAGCATCTGCTTGGTGAAATAGAGCGCACCGAAGCCTGTAGCCTCTGGACGTACCAGTGAGCCACCATATTCCAGACCCTTACCGGTGAACGTACCGTCGCACTGGCGGGTGAGTTTCTTATACATACCATTGATGAAGCCAATCTCACGCCCGCCTACGCCGATGTCACCAGCAGGAACATCTACGTTAGGACCAACGTTGCGCCAGAGCTCCAGCATAAATGCCTGGCAGAAACGCATGATTTCAGCTTCGCTCTTTCCGCGTGGAGAGAAGTCGGAACCACCCTTGCCACCACCCATAGGCAGTGTAGTCAGAGCGTTCTTAAACGTCTGCTCGAAACCGAGGAACTTCAAGATAGAAGGAGTGACTGAGGCATGGAAGCGCAGACCGCCTTTGTACGGGCCAATGGCGTTGTTGAACTGTACGCGATAACCCAGATTGGTCTGGATCTCGCCTTTGTCATCTACCCATGTCACACGGAAAGTAAAGATACGATCAGGTTCCACCAAGCGCTCAATGATCTTGGCCTTTTCGAACTCAGGATGCTGGTTGTAAACATCCTCAATTGAGATAAGGACTTCTCTAACAGCTTGCAGATACTCTAATTCTCCAGGGTGTTTTGCCTGAAGATTAGCCATGATTTTTTCAATATTCATAGCGATTCAAAGTTAATAGTTAAGATTCTACAATTAGTTATTTTTCTAACTCCTTAAAACATTTTGTCAACTCATATCGGTGCAAAGATAGTGCTTTTTTCTTAACCGAGCACACTTTTTGCAAAAAAATTCAGAGAAATTGCAAAAACGTCAGTTTCACCCGCTTTACCACAGCGATGAGCGGTCATGATGATCGTAGTCGGCCGGCAAAGCATGGCGGGCGTACTTCCAGCCGAGCAACTGGTAGACATCCACCAGCTTAGGCAACTTAGCCAAGAACTTATCATAGTTTCTATTGGCTGGCTGGCACCATTGCACTTCGGCAATAGCGGCCACACGCGGCATATACATATATTGTAGGTGCTCTGGGTGGGCGATATACTCCGTCCACAGATTGGCCTGAACGCCAATGATGTGCTTCTGCTCATCACCACTCAGTTGATCCATCGGATCCAGCTCATAGACTTTCTCCACAGGCAGATAGCCGCCGATAGCCAGTGGCTCACGGTTGGTCTTATCGCTCTGGTAGTAGTCTAAGTAAGCGTATGTGGTAGGCGACATGATCACATCGTGGCCAGCCTTAGCCGCCTTGATGCCGCCTGCCGTGCCACGCCAAGACATCACCGTAGCCGTAGGTGAAGGATCACCGTCGAGTATCTCGTCCCAACCGATGATCTGGCGTCCCTTGCTGTTGAGGAACTTCTCCACACGGGTCATGAAGTAGCTCTGCAGTTTGTCCTCTGCGCTGTGCTCATCGTCCTTCGTGAGCCCCAGTTGGCGGATGCGGGCTTGGCACTTCGGGCAGTTCTGCCAGCGCACACGCGGAGCCTCATCACCGCCTATATGAATATAGGTAGAAGGGAAGATCTCTGTCAGTTCGCTGAGTACATTCTCCACGAAGGTGAAGGTCTCTTCGTTGCCGGCACAGAGGATATCATCGGCGATGCCCCACTCTTCTGCTACATGATACGGACCGCCTGTACACCCTAACTCAGGGAAGCAAGCCAGAACTGCCATCATGTGTCCAGGCATGTCTATCTCTGGAATGACCGTGATATAACGTTCCTTGGCATATTCCACCACCTCACGCATCTCAGCCTGCGTATAATAGCCACCAGATGGGGTATTGTCATAAATCGGCGTATTGTGCCCAATCACCGTACGCTGACGGATGGAGCCGTAGCGCGTCAGTTCAGGATATCGCTTTATCTCCACACGCCAGCCCTGATCGTCGGTCAGATGCCAGTGGAACGTGTTCTGGTTGTGCAGCGCCAGCATGTCTATGGTCTGCTTCACCACATCCACATCGAAGAAATGGCGGGACACATCGAGGTGAATGCCTCGGTAGCCGAAGCGCGGCGCATCGGTAATCTGCACGGCGGGCAGCACCACTTGGGCAGCGTCTCTCACTATCGGCAGGCTCTTGCGCAGCGTCTGAATGCCGTAGAAAATCCCGTTTTCAGCAGCGGCCATCAAACTGATTCCGCGGTCGTCCACCACCAGCATATAGCCCTCCTCACCTGTCTTGAGACTGGTGTTCAGCGACAAGTTGATGCAGTTCATACGCGTAGGATTGGTGGTCAATCCCAGCTTTAAACCCGTATTTTTCTGGATATATTCACGCAGAAATTCCGCATTCCGACGCATCAGTTCGTTGCCGTCTGGATAGGCAATCACCGTAGAAGCCGTCAGTTCAAACGCCGGTCCGCCCTTCAACTGCACCTGCTGTGGCTGAGGAATAACATCATAGTTGGCAGTCTGTGCCTGTAGCTCCATGACACTGCATAGCAGAAAGCCCAAAAACATTACTTTAATTGCATTCTTCATAAGCGTCAATTCCATGTATTAAGTTTAACAATGAACAAAGTTAATGCGTTCGGATGAAAAAAGCAAATTCTTTCTACAATAAAAGCAGACCGCCTTCACACAGAATAGAAGAGCGGTCTGCCTCACAATATCCCACTACAACTTAGCCAATGCCACTGCCAGAGTCACCTTGGCTATCCCCACCCGTGTCTTCTCCCGCGGAGTCACCTTCAGGGAGTGTGTCGGAGTCTATGCCAGACTCTTCATCATCCATAGGTGAAGCGTATGCATCGTTTCTAAGGCAGATACTGTCTGCACAACTATCTCCTTTCTCATTCCTAAACCCCAGATAGACAGCCAATGCCTCTCCATTCCATTCACTTGGCATGGTCAGTTGCACAGAGGCATCCCTGCGGGTTGCCCCATTAGTGCTATAAACTGCCAACCGTCTTTCCTTATTATACACCAGTGGCATGGCCACATCCGTAGCTTGAGCATCCCCAGAGCCACTGTTGTCCGCCCAAGTGAAAGTCAGCACATCACCATTTAAGTTCACTGTAGCATTTCCCACCATCATCAGATGTCCACGTGATACCATCACACGCTGATAGTCAAACACCAGTTCATCATCAAATCCGTTGAAAGCATTCTGAAGCATATACGACATTGCCGCATTGTACGCCGACTTATTGATAGCATACGGCCTGTAGCCCACTCTCACATAAGGCACCAAGCTATGCAGAAAATTAATAGACATGGCAAACTTCGATCTTTGATTCTTCTGCTTTGCCGTGTTGGGGTTGCTAATACTCGTAGCCAGCGCACGCATGTAATTGATAGATTTCCAGCTGCCGCCTACCACGGTTCCCACTCTTCCTGAGAATCCGCCGAGGATTCCCTGTTTGATAATTCCCATAATCTTTCTTTATTTTTAAGGGTTAATAATAATATTATCTCTGCATCAGTCCCCAGATTCCTTCCCTTCTACAGCCGTACGCTCCGTAGTCCGAAAGCCCCCTTGGTTTCCTTCAGCGATGCAAAGATAATACCTCAAAATACCCTTTTCCAAGCATCTGTGCGTTTTGCACCCCATTGCATAATTAAGCGCCATCTTTCCCCCTTCATCCTATTACATCTTAAATATCCTTCTGTTTTATGGGCAGAAGATAATGATGCATACGAAGGTGATGGCACAAACCGCACACTCATGCTTCATAACGTAATTATGCAGAATGGTTCTGTAAACAATGTGAAGGTATTGGAACGTGGCGTTCGTGTAAAGTATCTGGAGCTTTCTCCAAATACCCATACGCTGCCGTGGGATTCTGTATTGTCTGTGCAATACGACCGTCGCGCCCGCAATGTCATCAATGGTGTGAACCGCGTCTATACATTGAAAGACGGCACTTCCTACGAAGGGCAATATGTAGAGGAAGTGCCTGGCAAAACCGTGAGCATACTTGATGCCAATGGGTATGTGGACGTATTCCGTACTGAGGATATTCTGAAGTTCACCCTCAAAAAGGTGAATGCCACGCAAGACTTGTTCGTGCAAAGTCCTCTGGTTGATGTCGTTGTATTAAAGAATAATGCGCCTCATCGAGGTGTAATCGTTGAGCAAAACTATAATAACGATTCCAATTATCTGCTCTTGCAGAGTGAGAATGGCTCTACAGAGAGTTTGGCATTCAGTGATATAGTAGAATACCGTAAGGAGGTTAATTCTAAATATGAACCGCTGTATGATATCTTATTGAAAGATGGTGAACTGGTCATTAACAGGCAGAAGGTTTCTGTTACTCCTGCTATTGAACAGAATGATTTTATGGTGGTGGACTTGGATTCCTGCCGAACTACCATTGACTATTTATCACCTGTTACAGAAGTGGTAGTAGAGGCAAACCTGCAGAATGTTGGCTTGGCACAGCAATACAATATGGTGAAAGTAACGGATAAGACGGTAAAAAAGAAGAAATATCAAGGTTTCTCTTTCGAGGATATTGTCCGTCGCAGCATCCGTCCCATATCCGTGACAACAAGTGCCAATAATACCACTAAGATAGTCTATCAAGTTCCAGAGCGTGGCTACTATGTCATTTATGATGACCAGAAGAAATCCACCATCATCTTCCAAGTGAAATAATGTACTATCTGTATAGATTCCCAAAAGAGCAGTAGCCAATTACTTGCCCTTTTGGGAATTTTGTACAAGTGTATATAGACTGCTTTGTTCAAGGTCTATGTATCCTCTTTTTGATATATCGTTATCCCTACTCTATTGATATGGTCAATTAAATCAGGATTCTTCAAAGACTTAAAAATGGAAATATCAAATTGATAGGGGAGCAATAAATCATCTATCGAAAGTTTCAGATGATTCAAGTCATGCCTCGTCAAGCCATCTCCTTTCAGAGTAATATCGACATCAGAAAAAGGTTTATAGTTACCTTTTGCCCTGGAGCCATACAAAATCACAGATTCTATGTGCCCATTGCTTTTGAATAAATGGGAGATTCTTTCTAAATCAATATCATTCAGACCGTATGACATAATCAGAATAGTTCAGGTTCTAATCCGGACAATTTTAGCATCACTCTCTCAAAATTCACAAATAAGGGATAGTAATCATTCACAACGGCCTCAAAAATTTCATCAACAATCTCGTCGTCATAGTTGTGAGATGTCTGGTTACGATCTTCTATAGATTCCATCCATAATGAGCTATCAATAATTCCCATTTCCAACCCCTTCCGGAAAGCATCACGCGAACCCTTGATATCAGTATAACCTTGATATTCAGAATAGTCTTTCATCACTTTCCATGCCAATTCATGCGTGTATTCAAAGCGCTGTATCAATCCCTCTCGGAGTAAGTCATCTACATCCTCACCCCAAGCTAATTTTTCTGAAACTATATCAACAGCCCGCCCCAATTTGTGCAATGCCTTACGATAATTACTGAATCGTTGCACCCATCGGATATCTTTTTCTTCCATAGATTATCAGTATTATTTCAGTATTATTATTTTATGCAAAGATAAAAAAAAGTATAATAACTTAATAATAAAACTTCTTTTTTTCTAACATCAAGCATGTTTCAGCGTGTTGCCCCATACCCATTCGTCAGCCTATAGCACATGTAGTTGTCGGCAAGGATACGCTGGATATCCAAGCGGCAATAATAGATTTTACCTCCCAAGTGTGAATAAGGTAGTTTTCCCGTGTCACGGAGTGTCTGGAGGGTGCGTTTGCTGATCTTCAGCAGTCGCATCACTTCAGAGCCATCAAGCCAGTCTTCCACCCTTACTTGACGCAATCGTTCGGTGTCAATAGCACCATTTACTTGTTCTGTCATATAGTGTCCTTATCTAGTTAGTGACGCAAAGATAATACATCAAAAAGTCGTTGTCAATAGTTTACCAGAAGTCATGCATGTTATTGCACGTTATTGCCTGTTTTTGCACGTTATTGCACGTTATTGCATGATAATTTCCCAACTTCGCTGACGCTCCATATCTGCTCCATATCTGCTCCGTACCAAGTCCGTATTTGCTCCGTATGAAAAAGCTCCGTATGGCATACCCCGCCATGCCTGTTTCCCAGCCTATAGGAACGGAGCAAGAACGGACTTGATACGGACTTAATACGGAAGAAAAGAGGAAATTTGCATATCCGCCGATTTTACACTATCTTCGCAGAAAATTTAACGTCATTAACAAGAAAGCGATGCTTGACAAGAATAAATTCAGCCATCTATACCTACGCGATACGCAGTTTGCCACGTTGATGGCGAGGCGTATCTACAACATCCTGCTCATAGCCAATCCGTATGATGCCTTCATGCTGGAAGACGACGGGCGTATAGAGGAGAAGATTTTCATGGAATATGCAGCACTCTCCATGCGCTATCCACCCAGTTTCACACTGGTGTCCACCTACGAGGATGCGCTCCAAGAGCTGTCGGCACGCCCCATAGACCTCATCATCTGTATGCCTGGAACGGGCGACAATGAGAGCTTCAACGTGGCGCGAAGCATCAAGGAGCAGTACGAACATATCCCGATGGTGATTCTGACCCCCTTCAGCCACGGCATCACCAAGCGTATGGCCAACGAGGACCTCTCGGCATTCGAGTACATCTTCTGCTGGCTGGGCAATACGGATGTGCTGCTCTCCATCATCAAGTTGATAGAGGACAAGATGAACCTAGAGCACGATGTGAAGGAGGTGGGTGTGCAGCTGCTCCTGCTGGTGGAAGACGGCATACGCTTCTACAGCAGCATACTGCCCAACCTCTATAAGTTCGTGCTGAAACAGAGTCAGGCATTCGCCACCGAGGCGCTGAACGCCCACCAGAGCAACCTCCGTATGCGCGGACGCCCTAAGATAGCGTTGGCCCGTACCTATGAGGAAGCAACGGAGATCTACAACAAGTATAAGGACAATATCCTGGGCGTGATTACCGATGTGCGCTACCCGATGGTACAAGGGCAGCCGAAGGACCCGTTGGCAGGCATCAAGCTCTGCGGCTACATCCGCAAGCAAGACCCCTTCGTGCCGCTCATCATTCAGAGTGCCGAGAGCGACAATATGCTCTACGCCAAGAAGTTCCGTGCTGCTTTCGTGGACAAGAACTCCAAGAAGATGGACGTGGACCTCAGGCTTATCATGCGGGAGAAATGCGGCTTCGGCGACTTCATCTTCCGCAACCCGTTGACCCATGAGCAGATAGCCCGTGTGCGCAACCTGCGTGAGCTGCAAGACATCCTCTTTGCCCTGCCTACGGAGAGCTTCCTGTACCACATCAGCCGAAACCACATGAGCCGCTGGCTCTACAGCCGTGCCATCTTCCCCATCGCAGAGGCGCTGCGCCCCATCACGTGGGACAGCCTGCAGGACGTAGATGCGCACCGCCAGATCATCTTCGATGCCATCGTGAAATACCGCAAGATGAAGAACCAGGGTGTGGTAGCTATCTTCAAGCGCGACCGCTTCGACAGCTATTCCAACTTCGCCCGCATCGGCGAGGGCTCGCTGGGCGGCAAGGGACGTGGCTTGGCGTTCATAGACAACTTCCTGAAACGGCACAATGAGTTTGAGGAGTTCGACAACGCCCGAGTGATGATTCCGAAGACGCTGGTGCTCTGTACCGACATCTTCGATGAGTTCATGGAGAGCAACGGCCTCTATGAAGTTGCACTGAGCGATGCCGATGATAACATGATACTGCGTTACTTCCTGAAGGCGAAATTGCCCGACCTACTGGTTGAGGATTTCTTCACCTTCATCGACGTGGTGAAGAGCCCTATCGCCATACGCTCGTCATCGCTGCTGGAAGACTCCCATTATCAGCCGTTCGCAGGTATCTACAGCACCTACATGATCCCTTATAGGGACGATAAGTACGAGATGCTGCGCATGCTGAGCGATGCCATCAAGGGTGTGTATGCCTCGGTGTACTTCCGCGACTCTAAGGCTTACATGCAGGCCACCAGCAACGTGATAGATACGGAGAAGATGGCGGTGATCCTGCAGGAAGTAGTGGGCAAGCAGTATGGCAACCACTACTACCCTTCTATAAGCGGTGTGGGACGCTCGCTGAACTATTACCCGCTGGGCGACGAGAAGCCTGAGGAGGGTACGGTGAGCTTAGCACTCGGACTGGGAAAATACATCGTGGACGGCGGACTGACGCTGCGCTTCTCGCCCTACCACCCCAATCATGTGCTGCAGACCAGCGAGATGGAGATGGCACTACGCGAGACGCAGACGCAGTTCTACGCACTGGATGTGACCAACAGCGGGCAGAACTTCTCCATCAACGATGGATTCAACTTGCTGAAGCTGCACGTGAGCGAGGCCGACAAGGACGGGTCGCTGAACTACATCGCCTCGACCTACGACCCTTACGACCAGTGCATCTACGACGGCATCTATCCGGGCGGACGCAAGCTGATCACCTTTGCCAACATTCTCCAGCACGACGTGTTCCCGCTGGCCAAGATACTGCAGCTCTCTCTGAAGTACGGCGAGGAAGAGATGCGCCGCCCTGTGGAGATAGAGTTCGCAGCCAACCTCTACCATGAGAAGGAGAATCAAGGCACGTTCTACCTGCTGCAGATCCGCCCTATCGTAGACAGCAAGGAGAATCTGGACGAAGACCTGACCACCATCCCAGACGACCAGTTGCTGCTGAAATCGAAGAACTCACTGGGGCATGGCATCATGACCGACCTTCAAGATGTGATCTACGTGAAGACAGAGGGATATTCGCCACAGAACAACCAAGAGATAGCCTGGGAGATAGAGAAGCTGAACCGCGACTTCCTGAATGCCGGCAAGAACTACATCTTGATAGGTCCGGGACGCTGGGGAAGCAGCGACACGTGGCTGGGTATCCCCGTGAAATGGCCGCACATCAGTGCTGCCCGCATCATCGTGGAAGCCGGACTGACCAACTACCGCGTGGATCCAAGTCAGGGCACACACTTCTTCCAGAACCTCACCTCCTTCGGCGTGGGCTACTTCACCATCAATGCCTACATGAACGACGGCATCTACAATCAGGACTTCCTGAATGCACAGCCTGCCGTGCAAGAGACGAAGTTCCTGCGGCACATACACTTCGATCAGCCCCTAGTGGTGAAGATGGATGGCAAGAAGAAACTGGGAGTGGCTATTCTGCCTCAAGAGGCGAAATAAATTAAAAGATTAAAAGATTCAAGAATGCACTAATTTCAGCCATTTTTGCATTTTTGCAAATTTGCATTTTTGCATATTAAAAAAAGTATGAAAACAAACTCACCGCGTGCTTGGCTCTTGGCCTCAAGGCCGAAGACCTTGGCAGGAGCACTGATTCCAGTGTTCCTCGGCACGGCATTGGCATTTCACGACGGCTGTCTGCATCCGCTCACGGCGCTGTGCTGCGGACTCTTTGCCTGTGGCATGCAGATAGCTGCCAACTTCATCAACGACTATTACGACTTCAAGAAAGGGACCGACCGCGAAGACCGACTGGGACCAGAACGAGCCTGCGCGCAAGGCTGGATCACGCCCGAGGCCATGAAGCGAGGGGTATGGGTGACCATCATCCTCTCTTGTCTGGCGGGTTTGGGGGCTTTCGCACTGGAATACCAGAATCTACCCTATCAAGGCTGGGAGCTTATCGGTATAGGGGTGCTCTGTGTGGTGTTCTGCATCCTCTATACCACTTGGCTGTCGTACTTAGGACTGGGCGACTTGCTGGTATTGGTGTTCTTCGGATGGGTGCCAGTGCTGGGAACCTACTATGTGCAAGCCCACACGCTGACGTTCACGGCTTGGGTGCTGGGCACCATCAGCGGACTGGTGATCGATGTGCTGCTGGTGATCAACAACTACCGCGACCGTGATCAAGACCGTCTGAGTGGTAAGCAGACCATCATCGTGCGATGGGGAGAGCCTTTCGGGCGCTATCTGTTCCTCTGGTTGGGCATCATCGCCACCCTACTCTCGGTGTATCTGCTCTACAACGACACCATCTCCGTGGCAGGATTCTTCTTCTCCTCAGTGGTTTACCTCTGCCTACACATGCGTACTTGGCAGAAGATGGTTCGCATCCGCCGAGGTAAGGCTCTGAATCAAATCTTAGGGGAAAATTCCAGAAATATGCTGCTCTACGGCATCTTGCTCAGCGTAGCCATCTGCGTCGGAGCCTAAATCACTCCGCACATTTTTGCATTTTTGCAAATTGCTCTATGGCACACGCGCTAAACTCTTAGAACCTAGCTCTATCACTTCAAGGTTTTGGAACTTGCCTCCGTCTATCTCGAAGCGCACTAAGGTGCGAACCTTATGGAAACCATAGTTGCCCGCTGCCCCGGGATTGATGTGCAGCATGCCCAACTTCTGGTCGTACTTCACCTTCAGGATGTGGCTGTGTCCGCTGATGAACAACTGTGGCGGACGCGCCATGAGTTCGGCACGGATGCTGGGGTCATACTTCCCCGGATAGCCCCCGATGTGCTTCATAAGGACTTCCGCCCCTTCTATCTCGAAACGCAGCACTTCGGGGAACATCTGGCGCAAGTCACGGCCATCTACGTTGCCATAAACCGCACGGAAAGGCTTGAAAGCAGCCAACTTATCGGCCACCTCTACGGAACCGATGTCACCCGCATGCCAGATCTCGTCGCAGTGCTCGAAATACTGCAGGTAGCGCTCATCCCACCACGCATGCGTATCACTCAGCAGTCCGATGCGCTTCATGCCTGCTCCTCCAACGGTGCCACAGGCGTGAGCCCTATCGAGGCAGCCTTTTGAATCAAGAACTCCATTTCCGTCTCTCGGGTATTAGGATAGATCACCCCATTCAAGATGGCATCCTTCATGGCCTGCTTCAGTTGTCCCACCTTCGGTCCCTGCATGAGTCCGAAGATGCGCATCACCTCGTTGCCGTCGATGATGGGCTGCATCAGGCGTATCTCGTCATTATGCTTGATGGTCTCTATCTTCTGGCGCACCAGCTGGAAATTCTGCAGGAAGCGCTGCTTCTTCTCCTCGTTCTTAGAGGTGATGTCCGCCTCGCAGAGCATCATCAGGTCTTCGATGTCCTCACCAGCCTCGAACGCCAAGCGGCGCACAGCACTGTCGGTCACCTCCTCATCGGCAATGACCTGTGGACGCATGTGGAGCCCCACCAGTTTCTGCACATATTTCATCTTCTCGTTCATGGGGAGCTTCATCTTGCGGAAGATGTCCGGTATCATCTTCTCACCCACATAGTTGTGGTTATGGAACGTCCAGCCAGCCACGGGATCCCAGCGCTTAGTACTCGGCTTGCCGATGTCATGCAGCAGCGCCGCCCATCGCAGCCAGAGCACATGTTCACGCCCCTCGCCCTTCGCCTCGTCTTGCGTCGCCTTAGCCAGATTGTCAAGCACCTGAAGCGTGTGATAAAAATTATCCTTATGCGCACGACCGTGACTCTTATCCACCCCTTGCAACTTCACCAACTCGGGGAAGATGAGCTCCAGCAATCCGCTGCGATCCAGGTCGATAAACCCACGTGAAGGCACAGGTGAGAGCATGATCTTATTCAGTTCGTCGGCTATGCGTTCCTTAGAGATAATGTTGATGCGCTCCCGATTGCGGCAGAGCGACTCGAAGGTCTCATCGTCGATGTAGAAGTTCAGTTGGGTAGCAAAGCGGATGCAGCGCATCATGCGCAGCGGGTCGTCGCTGAAGGTGATATCAGGATCATTCGGCGTGCGGATGGTACGTTCACGCAGGTCCCAAAGGCCGTCAAACGGATCCACCAATTCGCCATAGCGGTCCTTGTTCAGACACACCGCCATCGCATTGATGGTGAAGTCGCGACGGTTCTGGTCGTCCTCCAGCGTGCCGTCTTCTACGATGGGCTTACGGCTGTCATGGCTGTACGACTCCTTCCTGGCCCCCACGAACTCAATCTCCTGCCCGCGATATTTCAGCTGTGCGGTGCCAAAGTTGCGAAAGACGGAGAGATGTGCCCCACGCCCCAGCTTACCCGCCAAGGCTTCGGCCATAGCAATGCCGCTTCCTACCACCACCACATCCACATCGACCGATGGACGCTGTAAATAGAGGTCGCGCACATAGCCACCCACCACGTAGCATTCCAAGCCCAGTTCATCGGCGGTCTCACCTATCCGATGGAACATCTTCCCTTGAAAACGCTCTTTCAGTTCTTTCTCCGTCAGCTCTATCATAACTATTTCTGTAAAGTGAGCGCAAAAGTACAAAAAAAATACTACATTTGCCAAAAGTTTCACTCATATAGATAGGATGATGACGATGAAAAAGACGATTCTCCCACTGCTCATGGCACTCTTACTGCTCAGTGCCTGCGACCAAAGCAAGCGTGAAGCACAGGCGTTGCTCGACCGTGCCCAGGGGCTTTATACCGCCAATAAACTGGAAGAGGCTATACAGCTGATAGACAGCATCGGGGTGCTCTACCCCAAGGCCTATGAGGTGCGCCATGCGGCCAACCGACTGGGGTATGATGTCACCCGCAGTCAGCTGCAACGTGATGTGGTGTTCATAGACTCCGTGCTCACCGAGAAGCAGGCAGAGCTGGATAAGATGCTGCCCGAATATACCTACGAGCGCGATATGGCTTACCAGCAGACGGGGCGCTATCTGTGGCCTACACAGGTGATAGAGAAGAACACCTCTCGCAGCTATCTGCGCGCACAGGTGGAGGAGAACGGTCAGATGAGTCTGACGAGCATCTATGTGAATGCCCGCCCTATCCACCATACGGCAGTGAAGGTCTCGGCACCCGACGGCACCTTTGTGCAGACACCGATGTCGCCCGACAGCTATGAGACTACCAACTTAGGTCTGACGATAGAGAAGGCTGACTATGCCCTCGACAATGACGGTGGTGTGTCTGAATTCATCGCCCAGCGTGCCGACCAGAAGCTCATGATGGAGTTCATCGGCGACCGCACCCAGAAAGTGACCCTCACCCCTGCCGATCGCAAAGCCATTCAAGAGGTATTGGAACTCGCCAACCGCCTCAGTCTGGTGCGCCAGCTGAAGGAGAATCAAGAAGAGAATCACCGCAAGATAGAGTTTGTGGAGCGCAAGATGGCAGAATTTGATGGTAATTGAACATGTTCAATGCTCAATGTTTTCATATCCTATGTTAGTAAGGAAAAGTGCCTTGCCTTCTACGGAATCACCGGCGGAGCAGCGATCTTTCTGCTCTATCACCCTGCGGAAACCCTCTAAGGTGAGTTGGCCCTGCCCCACTTGAAGCAGTGTGCCTACGATGGCGCGCACCATATTGCGCAGGAAGCGGTCGGCACGGATGGTGAACACCCAATAGCCCTCAGAAATCTGTGTCCAGCGGGCTGCCATCACCTTACAATTATTGGTCTTCACATCGGTATGCAGCTTGCTGAAACTGGTGAAATCGGTGTATTCCAGCAGCATCTGGGCAGCCTCGTTCATCAGCGCCCAATCGGGTTCCTTATAGAGCCGCAGCGCATAAGCCCGCAAGAAGGGATCCTTACGTGTCACCACAAAGTACTGATATTCGCGCCAAATGGCATCGAAGCGGGCATGGGCATCGGGCTTCACCTCACACACTTGCTGCACCGCTATGTCATGAGGAAGCAGACGGTTGAGCTTATCCACCAACCAAGGGCCATCTATGGCATTCTCCACGTCGAAGTGCGCCACCATCATTCGGGCATTCACCCCTGCATCGGTGCGGCCAGCCCCCGTGAGCTTCACCTCTTGGCGCAGCAAGAGAGAGATGGCCTGTGTGAGGCATTCCTGCACGCTCATCCCTTTGGGCTGCACCTGCCACCCGTGATAGGCAGCACCGTCATAGCTTAAATATATGAAGTACCTATGTGCCATTTTCCTCGCATTATCGTGCTGCAAAAGTAGCAAAAAATTTTGCTACTGCATGCATTTTATATTATCTTTGCAAGCATAATTTTAAAAACCCACTTTGTGAAATGAGAGATACACTGGAAGCCTTAAAGCTGATACCGCTCTGCGTCCTGCTCTTGGCACTGGGCAGTTGCGGTGAGAAGTCTATGAAGATGAACGACCCGCATAATGTGAAGGGAGTGATTAGCTACAACCGCGAGTTCAACGACCTGAACGATACGCAGCTTAAAGTAGCCCAAGCCATCGGTATCCCCATCATTGCCGACCGTGAAGCAGCGGAGAAGATGAAGAAGCAGCTCCGTGAGATAGCCGACTGTGAGCAATACGTGATCGACTCGCTGACGCACAGCATCCCCTACCTCATCCCCGGTGCCGCTAAGTTGCTGGAGACTATCGGGAGCAACTTCAATGATTCATTAGTCTCAAAAGGGCTGAATCCCAACCGCATCATCGTGACTTCCGTGCTACGTACGCAGCATGATGTGAACCGCCTGCGTAAGACCAATGGCAATGCGTCTGCCAACAGTACCCACATGCACGGCACCACATTCGACATCTCTTGGAAGCGTTTCCTCAAGACCGAAAAGGTGAAGGGACACCCCATGCAGAGCGTCTCTCCCGATACGCTGAAGATGGTGCTCAGCGAGGTGCTGCGCGACCTAAAGAAAAGCGGTGAGTGCTACGTGAAGCATGAGAAGAATCAGGGATGCTTCCATATCACGACGAGGAAAAGTTGAGGGTTGAGAGTTTAGGGTTTAGAGTTTAGAGTAATAATAAGATATGAAGCACATTAAATTCAGATTGATCATTATGAACTTCCTGCAGTTTGCCGTGTGGGGAGCTTATCTGACGTCTATGGGCAGCTATCTGGCTAATGCCGGACAGGGTGCCAACATCGGAGTGTTTTACGCCATGCAGGGCATTATGAGCATCTTCATGCCTGCCCTGATAGGCATTGTGGCCGACCGCTGGATTCCAGCTCAGAAGATGATGGGTATCTGCCATCTCATCTCCAGCACCTTCCTGCTCACTATGGGCTATTACGGTCTGACCACAGGCAATGAGGCCGACTTCGGCATCTTGATTTCCCTCTTTGCTGTGGGCATCGGTTTCTATATGCCATCGCTGTCGCTGTCTTACTCTGTGGCCTACAATGCGCTGGAGAAGGCTGGCTACGACACCATCAGCGCCTTCCCGCCTATCCGCACGCTGGGAACGGTGGGTTTCATCTGCACCATGCTGCTGGTCGATGCGCTGGGCTTTCAGACCACTTCCATGCAGTTCATCGTATCGGGCATCCTGGGCATCATCTTGGGCTTCTACGCCATGACCTTGCCAGAGTGTTCTATCAATAAGAGCAAGGAGAAGAAGTCGCTCGTCGATGCGTTGGGTCTCCGCGCCTTCAGCCTGTTCAAAGACCGCACTATGGCGACGTTCCTGATCTTTAGCTTGCTGCTGGGTGTGGCCTTGCAGCTGAGCAACAGCTATGCCAACCCGTTCATCTCCAGCTTTGCCACCATCGAGGAGTATGCCAATACCTTCGGCGCACAGCATGCTAATGCGCTGATCTCACTCTCGCAGTGCTCCGAGACGCTCTGCATCCTGCTGATTCCGTTCTTCATGAAGCGCTTCGGCATCAAGCAGGTGATGCTCTTCGCCATGCTGGCTTGGGTGCTCCGCTTCGGCCTGTTCGGTGCGGGTAATCCGGGCAACGGGGTCTGGATGTTCATCCTCTCCATGATTATTTACGGCGCTGCGTTCGACTTCTTCAACATCAGTGGTTCTCTCTTCGTCAACCAGACCACAGACAAGAGCATGCGAAGCAGTGCGCAAGGGCTCTTCATGCTGATGACCAACGGCATCGGTGCCACGCTGGGTACCATCGGTGCACAGACTGTGGTGAACCATTACATCGACAATGTGAACGGCTATATGGTGGGCGATTGGAGCACCGTGTGGTATATCTTCGCTGCCTATGCACTGGTGCTGAGCATCGCTTTCGCCGTGCTTTTCAAGTATAAACACCATCCAAAGCAGGATTAAGAAATGGAACGCCACAAGGTAGAATTGCACATAGACAACATCTACGCCAGTCCGGAGTTCGACCACGCGTATGTGCTCATCCTCAAGGAGAAGGGAGGCGACCGCATGATCTCCATCATCATCGGCGAGTATGAGGCACGCGCCATCATCATGGAGTGGAAAGGCATCACCGCCCCACGCCCTCTGACGCACGACCTCTTCGGCAATGTGATGGATGCGCTGGCCATCAGCATGGAGCGCGTAGTGATCTATCGGGTGGACAACGGTATCTACTATACGCACCTCTACTTCAAGCAGGGGGCCAATATCCTCCGCTTGGAGGCGCGCACCAGCGATGCAGTGGCTCTGGCTATTCGCATGCATACGCCGCTCTTCACTTATGAGGATATCATCGAGAACGAGCGCCTGCGCCATACAGACTCCACCGATACCACTTTCATCGGCCACGATGCCCCGAAGATGGAGGAGGAAGTCAAAGATGAGGAGTACAACCAGCTGCGCCGCTTGGAAGATGATATGCAGAAGGCCATCGAGGATGAGGAATACGAACTGGCTGCCAAGCTGCGTGATATTATCAACAAACTGAAAGGAGGCCACTGATGCATCTGTTCTACACCCCCGACATCGAACGCTCCAACGAGCTGCCTGCCGATGAGGCGGCTCATGCCTTGCGTGTGCTCCGCCTGAAAGCGGGCGATGAGCTGACGCTGACCGACGGAACGGGCTGTTTCTACCGCGCCGAAATCGCCGTGGCCGACAATAAGCACTGCCTGGTGAATGTGCTGGAAACACTCCCCCAGCCTGCCCTTTGGCATGGGCATTTACACTTGGCATTGGCTCCAACTAAGAATATGGATCGCATGGAATGGTTGGCCGAGAAAGCCACTGAGATAGGGTTCGATGAGCTCACCTTCCTCAACTGCCACTACTCCGAGCGCCGCGTCATCAAGTTGGAACGCATCGAGAAGATCGTGGTCAGCGCCGTGAAACAGAGCCTCAAGGCACGCATGCCCCGCCTGAATGAGCTTACCGACTTTGAGAAATTCATCCGTCAGCCCTTCGGCGGTCAGAAGTTCATCGCCCACTGCTACCCCGGAGAGAAGCCCCTCTTGAAAGACAGCCTCCATGCCGATGAAGATGCGTTGGTGCTCATCGGTCCTGAGGGTGACTTCAGTGAGGAAGAAGTGGCCCTTGCCATCGAAAACGGCTTCCAGCCCATCAGCCTTGGAGCCTCACGCCTACGCACTGAGACCGCAGCCTTGGTGGCCGTTCACCTCATGAACCTTGCCCATCAATAGGCTTCTGCGCCCTCTGCGCTTCCGCCTTATCATACGCCCAGAGTTCCAGCGAATTGATGATGTTCTGCCACAGCACATAGAAGCCCGAACCGATGCTGGCCACGGGATTCAGGTAGATATATGCCACCCAGATAGCCAGTCCGGTATTCTTTTGGAACATACCCTGCCCCGCATTCACCTCCTCGCCCAGCACGCGGCCTATGCCCCTGCCTACGCCGAACTGCACGAAGCATATCACAAGTGAAGCCAAGGCGATGAAGCACAGCCCCCACAGCGTCAGTCCGCTGTTGAAGATGTTTTTCACCGTGATACCCACGTTGATGCTCAGCGCACAGCTCCACGTGTAGAATCCCAGATTAGGTTGCGCCACTATCCACGCGTGCAGCTTAGGCACCCAATGCCTCACCAGCCAACCCAGCAGCAACGGCAGCACCAACACATTAGACATCTTCTTCAGGATGATCCAGAAAGCCACCCAGAAAGAGGTATGCACCGCGTTCTCAAGCAGTGGGAACACCGCCGGAATCATCACTGCTGCCACCAAGCTGGAGATCAGCGTCAGCGTGGTCATGGTGCTGATGTTTCCACCCAGTTTGCCGCTCACCACCGGTGCCGCTGCCGCTGTCGGCGCTATCACGCACGTCAGCACAGCCTCCGCCATCACCTTATGATCGGCATTCCCCCTCAGCAGGTAGGCAGCCCCCATGAAGAGCGCCACCAGCACCACCTGCGCCAGCATCACGCCGCCATGCCAGCGGTGCAGCCTCATCTGCTTGAAGTCCACCTTGCAGAAAGTTACGAAGAGCGTGAGGAAAATCATCAGCGGCAGCATCTGGTCCATCACCCCACTCAGACGATTGCCCGCCTCATCCAGCGCCGGCACGAAGCGAAACAGCAGATACACCGCCGTGCCGAAAGCGATGGCACACGGCAAAGTCCACTCTTTCAAGAACTTTATTATTTTCATCATCATTGCGTATAAATCCACTGCTAAGATACACATTTTATGTCGAATATCTTTCTGATATTATAAGTAAGGTGTAAAAAAAAGTCAAGAGAAATTTACTTTTTTTATTTGGTTTATTTTATAAACTTATTTATATTTGCAGCAGAATCGATTCAAGAGTGTGGCAACAAGATTAAGTAACAAATTAAAAACTTAGAGAAATTATGGAAAATACAAACGAAATGACTGCTGAGCGCAGTCTGGAGATCATCCGAAAGCACTTAGATCAAAGTCGTAAGGAACTGACCAAGAATGCTGGAACCCCCATGATTTGGTGGGGATGCCTGGTGTTTGTCACCGCCCTCATCGTGGGGCATCTGTGGAAAGCCACTGGCAGCCCATCATGGAACTTCCTATGGTTCTTGATGGCCATCATAGGCTATGCAGGCAACTATCTGATGGACAAGAAAGAAAAGCAAGCGCATGTGCCACAGACCTTCATCTCCACGATGATAAGTCACGTATGGCTGGCCTTCGGCATATTTGCCGCCACATTGGCCGTGCTGCTGTTTGTGGTGGCACCTTCATTGGGCTACCTCACCCCATTGCTCAATCACTACACCGTCATCATCATACTACTGGTTTCCATGGCATGCTGCATCACGGGGCTGATGCTGAAGAACATGTGGATAGCAATATGTGCCTTCCTTGGAGGCATTGTCGGAGCCGCTGTGGCCGATGTGATGGCTACTGGCTACTACCAGATGCTGGCCATGGCGGCTGTGGCCGTGGTAGCGCTGATTATTCCCGGAATAATGATCAACCTTAATAATCGGAAAAATGCTTAAACCATTAGACCCATTACTGCATTCGGAACTACGCCTGGCAGTGATGTCGCTGCTGGTGGGCGTAGAAGAGGCCGACTTTGTGTTCCTGAAAGAGGAGACGGGCGCGTCGGCTGGCAACCTGAGCGTGCAGATAGATAAGCTCAGCACGGCGGGTTACATCGAGGTGGAAAAGAAATTCGTGGGCAAGCGCCCGCAGACCCTCTGTCGCATCACTCCTGCTGGAGTCAAGGCCATGGAGGACTATGTGGAGACGCTGAAGACCTATCTCAAACTGGAAAAGTAGCATCATGAAAAAGAAGATACTTATCGGATTAGGCGTGGCACTTGTAGCCGTATTGGCCGTATTCATCGTTGGTGGCATGCGGATGTTTGGCAATGAGATCAATGCCATACGCTCCATGAAGGAAGTGCAGCCAGGCATCTATACCTTCACCTATAAGGGCGACTATGGCTTCAAGGATTTCCTGGATAAAGGCGGCGCGAAGACCGATGCCCAGATGGCTGGACACATCGCGGAATTTCTCTCACACGGACATGTGAAGATGAACGTAGAAGCCCCTGATGGCGGCTGCACCACAGTGACGGGCAACGGCATCTTTGCACGCAACTTCGACTGGGAGCCCTCGCCGCTCTGTGCCATCATCCAGACGGAACCCGCAGATGGCTATGCCTCGGTGTCAACCAGCAACCTCACCTTCCTTGGCTTTGGCGAAGACTGGCACCCAGATAGTTTCATGAACAAGATGATGGCGCTGGCTGCCGTCTATGTGCCCTTGGATGGAATGAACGAGCAGGGTGTGTGCGTGGCCGACCTCATCGAGATAGACGGCGACAAGCAGGTGCCTGACACGGAGCGCCCCGACCTCACCATCGTAGGTGCCATCCGCTTGGTACTCGACTATGCAGCCACTACCGACGAGGCCGTTGAACTGCTCTCGCGCTATGATGTGTTTCCATCGGTGGAACGCATGCACCACCTCTCCATCTCAGACCGCAGCGGCCATAGCGTGGTGGTGGAGTGGAACGTCGGACAGATGCAGGTGACACCCACGCAGGTAGTGACCAACCATTGCCTGAGTGAAGCACGTCTCAGCAACGACACGGGGGAATCGCACCAGCGCTTCGACATGGTCACCTCCCGCTTCCTCCCCTTGACAGGACGTGACACTCCCTTGCAAGCCATACAAGCAGCCAGCTACCCGCAGACCACGCTCTGGTCGGTCGTATACGACCAGCAGTCGCTCACTGCCACCCACTACTTCGGCTGCCGCTGGGATGAAGGCATCGCGTCTGCCCTCAAGCCCTGATCTTGTCACTCGGCATGAAAAACAAATACGTCAGGACCTTTCATCACGAAAAGTCCTGACGTGTTGTTTTCATAGTATGTAACGTTAAAAGAAGATTCCTACTTAGGCCTGATGATGATGGTAGCCTTGCCCCAAGGATACCCCTTGTCACGACATTGGAACATATATACCCTATTGCCACTCTTGTTCTCAGTGGCCAAGATCATAGTCACCTCATCGTTCTCCTCCTTCCGACTGAAAGACCCCGTTTCGCGCTCCTTGTTGAAGGCATCGATAAGGTCACTGACCACCTTCCCCCGTGTCTCAAGCGTCTTCACCACCTTGATGACTCGGCGCGTCTGAGGGTCGCGCTCTATGGCTGAGGTGTAGGTAGAACTGCCAACAGTAGAAAAGTTGTCCACCACCTCATCGATGCTGTTCTGTGCCCTTAGGAAAGTGGTGAAGCACAGCAGGCACAAGGCTATGTATATACGTTTTCTCATTGCATTATCCTTTCTCTCTATTCGTTCAATATTCGGTTCACCTCCTCGCGCAAGGCGGGATCATCTATCTCACTGAGTACGCTCTGCTCCACATCGGTAGGCAGAGCTGCAGCCGCCAGTCGCTCTATCTCCTGCGCCGACTGCAAGGTGCTCTCTATCTGCGCCTTAATCTCACGCAGATTGTCCACACGCTCCCCGTTCACTATCATGTAGCTGCCGCCATAGATCTCTTCCAGCTTGCTGGTCTCATAGGCGCGATAGCCCCAAGTGCCGAGGAATGCCAATACCAACACGGCAGCGATACGCGATGCCCACTTGAACCAAGGTTGCAGCGTCACACGCTTAGCAGGCTGATGTACCTGCTCCACAGGCATCAAGGCGGCATAGTCCTGCATCATGGTGCGATACGTTTCCAAGGAAGGATCTACCTCTGCCTGAGCGAAGTAGGCATAGAGCCTCCGTTCTTCCTCGAGCGTGGTATCCGCCTCTAGAAAACGATCCATCAACATTCTTATTTCTTCTACTTGATTCATCTTAGGCCTCCTTTTGATATTTTTCCCTGATGGCCTGGCGGGCTCGGCTCAGTGCCTTCCTGACAGTCTCTTCACGGCTGCCCGTGATGCGGGCTATCTCGCTGTATTCCATTCCCTCCACATGACGCAGGCGCAGGATGGTTTGCTGCATGGTGGGCAGTGCTTCTATCAGGTGCATCAGTCGCTCTATGCGCTGCCACTGCCCCACCTCCTCATCGGGCGGATCCTCCGTCTCGTGTGTGTCCAGGCGCAGCATGGGCTTCTCCCGCCTCAGCCTGTCCAGACATAGATTCCTGACCACCACCCTCGCCAATGACACCATGGGAGGGGTGAGTTCATCGCGCATGTTCCACAGGCGCAGGAGGGCATCTTGCACCACGTCCTCAGCATCCTCTGCCTCCAGATAGCGCTGAGCGGAGAGCAACAGGCTCGGGCGGATGCGTTCTGCCTCCTTGATGAACTCGTCGGTTGTCATGCAGCGATTAGTACTTATTCAGTCCCTTGATATTGATGCGTGACACTCCAGAGCCATCTATCTTCACCTCATCGGCACTGCCCGTGATCACCATACTTGCCACGCCTGAGTTTCCAGCCCTCAGTTCTTGGCAGTCCACCTCCAAGTTCACGTTGCCCGCACCGCTGCTCTCTATGTCGATGCGCTTGCCCTTAAAGCCGAAGGTCATGGTAGTGGCGCCAGAATTCTCCAAGTCGAAGTAGTCGGCTTCCACCTTCACCTCGCCCTTCGTGGCTCCGCTGTTCTCCATCTCCACCTGCTGTGCCACCAGTGTGCCGTAGATCTTCGTAGCCCCGCTATTGTCCACTTCAGCCGTCTGACAGTGCACGGTGCCCAGCTGCAGCGTGGTAGCCCCCGATGCTTCTATCTCCAGCCTATCAGCCTTGAAGCCCTCGGTGGTGAAGGAGCAAGCCCCGCTATTGTCTATGCGCTCCATCTTGGGGCAAGTGAGGTAGAGGTGTGTAGACTCCAGGCGGCCATTGAAGCTGCTGCGAGGCTTGTAGCCCACCACAAGGTCGTTGCCCCGCACTTCCACCACCAGCTTATCCAGTTTGCGCTCATCGGTGGTGATGCGCACCTCGTAGCTGTTGCCCTGTGTGTAGTGCACCTTGATGTCACCGCTCACCTTCAGCCCTGAGAATCCGCTGAGCTTATACGTCTTTTCTACTACCCCAGCCTTAAGGTTGGTCACACCGATGGTAGCTCCCACCGTCTGCTTGTTTGAAGCACAAGAGGTGCCCACTATTCCAGCTGCCAGAAGCAGCATCACGATCATTCTTTTCATCATTTCAGTCTCCATTTTTATCGTTCTTTCACCTATAGTACGCAGCGTGCTGCCGTTTGTGACACGGTCAAAGAAACTTTTTTTGTTTTTCTATTCATTAGACGCAGCACACGGACAAAAAGTTTCATTTTCTTGCGGAAAATGATGGCCTTTAATTTTTGCATCTCGGTGTGTGAAAGAGAAGCTAGTACCAGACTGTATATTTATGCTTTTTGTCGTAGAATACAGAAGTCGATTTTTGTCGTAGTTTTTTTTCATTTCAGTACATTCAGAAAATACATACACGCATATAGCACAATGCATGAGGGCAAAAAAAGCGGCAAGGCTTGTAAACCCTGCCGCTTTCATTATATAAATAAGGTATCAAGCGAAGTTGTCGAAACTCAACATCTCTGGAGGTACGCCCAGACTGTCGAGCAGACCTTCTACGGCCTTTGACATAGGGCCAGGACCGCACATGTAGTACTCGATATCCTCAGGAGCCTCATGGTCTTTCAGGTACTCGCTGTACATCACCTGATGCACGAAGCCTGGAGTGTATTTCACGCCCTTGGCATCGGCTTCTGGATCTGGACGGTCGAGGGCCAGATAGAACTTGAAGTTAGGGAAGTCTTTCTCAATCTGCAAGAAGTCTTCCAAGTAGAACACCTCACTGAGTGAGCGAGCACCATAGAAGAATGACATCTTGCGATCACGAGTCTGCAGCGTCTTGGTCATGTGCATGATCTGTGCGCGCAGAGGAGCCATACCGGCACCACCACCTACCCAGATCATCTCACGGCCAGAGGTGAAGTTAGGATGGAACTCTCCGTAAGGACCGCTCATCTTCACCTTGTCACCTGGCTTCAGGGAGAAGATGTAAGAAGAGGCGATGCCTGGAGGCACGTCCATGAAGCCCACCTGTGGTTTTGGCTTGAATGGAGGGGTGGCGATACGAACGGTCAGCATGAAGCGGTCGCCCTCGGCTGGATAGTTGGCCATAGAGTAGGCACGCACGGTTGGGGTGTCATTCTTGGCTTTCAGCGTAAAGAGGCCGAACTTCTCCCATGATGGCAGATAGACAGGGCCGATAGAGTCCTTGTCGATATCCTTGTCATAGTCGATTTCATACTTAGGAATCTGGATCTGTGCGTAGGAACCTGGCACGAAGTCCATGTGCTCGCCAGCTGGCAGCTGCACGATGAACTCCTTGATGAAGGAGGCCACGTTCTTGTTTGAAATCACTGTACACTCGTATTCCTTCACGCCCAGCACGCTCTCTGGAATCTTGATCTTCAGGTCGTTCTTCACCTTGACCTGGCACCCCAGACGCCAGTGGTCTTGCTGCTGCTTACGGCTGAAGTGTGAGGTCTCTGAAGGCAGAATCTCGCCGCCGCCCTCGAGCACCTGGCACTTGCACTGGCCGCATGAGCCCTTGCCACCGCAGGCAGATGGCAGGTGAACATCGTTGGTCACCAGGGTGTTGAGCAGCGTGCTGCCGCTCTGCACATCCAGCTCCTTGTCACCGCCATTGATAGTTATCTTCACGTTTCCTGATGGAACCAAGTAGTACTTGGCTACCAGCAGCATAATCACCAGCACGAGGATGACTACAAGGAATACCCCAATGCTCGCTAAAATTAAACTTGTATTCATTGTATATTCCTTTCCTTTAAATGTTCAAACCTGAGAAACACATAAATGCCATGGCCATGAGACCCACGGTGATGAACGTAATACCCAGACCCTTGAGAGGGGCAGGTACGTCAGAGTAAGCCATCTTCTCACGGATAGCAGCCAGACCAACGATGGCCAGCAGCCAACCGATGCCTGAACCCAGTGCATAGGCAAGGCAGTCGGCCACACCGCCGATGAACTTAGGATCGCTCTCGTTCAGACCGATGCGGGTCTGCATGAAGAGTGAAAGACCCATGATAGCACAGTTCACGGCAATCAGAGGCAGGAAGATACCCAGTGCATTGTAGAGTGACGGGCTGAAACGCTCTACGAGCATCTCTACCAGCTGCACGATGGCAGCAATCACGGCAATGAAGAGGATGAGACTCAGGAAGCTGAGGTCTACGCCTTCTACCAGTGCGCCTTCTGCGAGAACCTTGGTCTGCAGCAGATAGTTGGCTGGCAGAGTCACTACCATCACAAAGGTAACAGCAGCACCCAGGCCCAGCGCAGTCTTCACGTTCTTAGAAACTGCCAGGTATGAGCACATACCCAGGAAGAACGCGAATATCATGTTGTCCACGAAAATGGAGCGTACGAATAAACTGAAAAAATGTTCCATAATGCTTCTTTATTTACTTTTCTTGCAATTCTTTGTGATGAGCACGCTGATACCAGATGATGCAAGCCACGATGATCAGAGCCATCGGTGACATGAGCATCAAGCCGTTGTTCACGTAGCCTAAATCCTTGATAAAGTCATAATTCAGGATGTTGAAACCCAGCAGGGTGCCTGAGCCTAAGAGTTCGCGGACAAATGCGGTGATGAGCAGGATCTTCGCATAGCCGAGTCCGTTGCCAAGACCATCGAGGAACGACTCCCACGGTCCGTTCTGCATGGCGAATGCCTCGAGACGGCCCATCAGGATACAGTTGGTGATGATCAAGCCTACATATACAGAAAGCTGCACGCTCACGTCGTAAGCGAAGGCTTTCAGAATCTCACTTACAATGGTTACCAACGCTGCTACCACTACCAGCTGCACGATGATACGGATGCGGTTTGGAATGGTCTTGCGGAGCAAGGAGATCACGACGTTGGCAAAGGCGGTAATCACCGTCACAGAAAGACCCATCACGATGGCTGGCTCCAACTTGCTGGTAACTGCCAGTGCTGAACAGATACCCAGCACCTGCACGGTAACAGGGTTGTTCAAGCCCAGGGGAGTGGTGAATACTTCTTTATTCTTAGCTGAAAATAATTCTGACATATTCTTTTTCCTCCTCTACCTTATTTATTTAAAAATACTTCATAATTGCTCAGGCAGTCGCGCAGCATAGCATCTACACCGTTACTGGTCATGGTACCGCCGGATACGCCGTCAACCTTGTTGACATCGCCCTTGGCATTGCCGTTCTTCACCACGCTCAGGGCCACCTTGCCGGCGTTGAGCACTTTCTTAGAGATGAAGGAGTTCTGGAACCACTCGGTGGCGATTTCAGCACCCAGACCCGGAGTCTCGCTGGCATGTGAGAAGTAGGTACCATAGACGGTATCCTTGTCATCGTTCAGTGCCACATAGCCCCAGATAGCTCCCCAAAGGCCTGCGCCATAGACTGGGAAGATATACTTGGTCTGACCATCTACCTCGGCCACGAACACATGGTAGTTGCCATTGCTCTTGGCGTCTTTCTCGAAACCGGTGATGAACTTGCCGTTGTAGTCTTGCAACTCACCTGCAGGTGTCATCACGCAGTCTTTCTTGATGTACTGATTGTACTGTGCATTGGCATCGTTGATGTCGCGAACGTTCAGTGAATAGAGAATCTGCTTCTTTGTATCCAGCTCTACGTTCTGGTCTTGCTTGCTCTTGAGGGCAGAGCTAACGAATGCCAGCAGGAAGGCCACGATAACAACCATTACCGCAGCGTAAATGATAGTATAGGTATTACTATTTGTTTTCATCGTCAATTCTGGCATTTATTTGTTAGACAATACGGCACGTTTTGCACGACGGTTGATGTTGCTCTGAACCACGTAGTAGTCGATCAGCGGAGCAAACACGTTCATCAGCAGGATGGCCATCATCATGCCCTCTGGATAACCAGGATTGAGCACGCGGATGATGATTGCCATGGCACCGATGAGTAAACCATAGATGTACTTACCAGTCTCTGTGCGTGCAGAGGTCACAGGGTCTGTGGCCATGAACACGGCACCGAAGCAGAAGCCACCCAGCACCAGATGCTCATACCAAGGCAGTTGAGCGATCTCGGTGCTTGGACCTACAGCATTGAAGATCATGCCCATCACGGCACCACCTACAAACACTGAGCACATGGTCTTCCAGCTGGCCACGCCCGTCCAGAGCAGGATCACTGCACCGATGGCAATGGCGATGACGCTGGTCTCACCGATAGAACCAGGGATGAAACCTGTGATCATATCTGGCAGTGAATAGGTGACGTCTACGCCCGTGGCAGCCTGACCCAGAGGGGTGGCCACTGTGAGGCCGTCGACAGCCTTGCCGCCCAGACCGAAGATGGTGTCGCCAGACACCCAAACGGCATCACCCGACATCTTGGCTGGATAGGCGAAGAAGAGGAATGCACGGGTGATCAGGGCCACGTTGAACACGTTCATACCCGTACCGCCGAACACCTCCTTGGCGAAGATCACTGCGAAGGCAGTGGCAACAGCCAGAATCCACAATGGGCACTCCACAGGCACGATGAGCGGAATGATGAAACCTGTCACCAGGAATCCTTCCTGAATCTCCTCGTGCTTCCACTGAGCTACGACGAACTCAATGCCCAAGCCCACTACATAAGAAACGATGATCTTTGGCAGCACTGCCAAGAAACCATAGAAAAACATGGCCCAGAAACCGCCCTGCTCACCAACGGCAGTGTAGTGCTGATAGCCCACGTTATACATACCGAACAACATGGCAGGAATGAGGGCGATGACCACCATGGACATGATGCGCTTGCTGTCTATGGCGTCATGGATGTGCGTACCGCACTTGGCCGTGGTGTTTGGGACGAAGAGGAATGTCTCAAATCCGTCGAACACCGACCTGAATGCGTGCAGCTTGCCGCCTTCCTCGAAGCTCGGCTTTATCTTATCGAGATAATTTCTTAACGCTTTCATTTACTATCTATTGTTAAAACATTAATTACATCCTTTAAGCCATTTCCTTGCGCAGGTTGTCCAAACCGGTGCGCACGATGCGCTGTACTTCTACCTTGGAAGAGCAGACAAACTCGCAGAGTGCAAAGTCTTCAGGAGCTACCTCGTAGATACCCAGGGCTTCCATCTTGTCGATGTCACCAGTGATGATGGCTTTCACCAGGTATTCTGGATAGATGTCCATAGGGAATACGCTGTCATACTCGCCAGACATGATCATGTGGCGCTCACCACCCTTCACACGTGCATCGAGCGTATATTCCTTCTTGCCCTGCAGCCAGCTGAAGTATGAGCGGTTCACACTGAACTGGTCGGTACGTGGCATGATCCAACCGAGGAACTCATTCTCATCGTTACCCTCTGGGATCACGGAGAGCTGAGCGTGGAAGGCACCCAGATAGGCATCTGGAGTGATCTGCTTGCCCGTGAGCACGTTGCCGCTGATGTAGCGCAGGTTCTTGTCTGTGGCCACCTTGCCAGCGAAGACCTTATCGAGCTTGGCGCCCACCTTCAGCTTCACATAGGCTGGCTTCAGCACCTCTGAGCCCGTCACAGCCACGGTGCGGGTGAGGTCGAGCTTACCGGTATTGAGCAAGCGGCCGATGAAGATCACTGCCTCTGCGCCGATGGTCCAAACCACTTCGCCCTTAGAAACAGGAGCTACGTGATTGATCTGCACGCCCACGTTGCCAACTGGATGAGGACCGTCGAATGCGGTCACCACCACGCCCTGTGCCTGCGTGAGAGCAGCTGATTTTTGTTTCACACTGATGCCGAGATAAGTCTTGGCAATTCTTGAGAGGGCGGCCAAGCCCGTCTGGAAGTTAGCTTCCTCACCCTGAAGTTGGAACTCGAAATCGGGTGCCAGAGGCGCACTGTCGAAAGCCGATACGAAGATGGCTCTCGGAGACTGGGTAGGAGCAGCAATCACGTCGTAAGGACGAGTACGGAAGAAGGCAAACAGACCAGCCTCCAAGAGGAGGGTCTTCAGCTCTTCTGCCGACATCTTTGAAGGGTCTTTCTTACCGAAGTCAACTGACTTCTGGTCTTTGTCGGCCTCCACAATGATGTTCATCACCTTTCGACGCGCACCGCGTTCTACGCTTGCAACTACGCCGCTAACGGGTGATACAAACTTTACTTCAGGGTTGTTCTTGTCAATAAACAAGGGTTCCCCGGCCAAAACACTCTGTCCGTCTTTGACTACCACCTTCGGAGTCACACCGGTGAAATCGTCTGGTACCAACGAATAGAAACCAGGCTCTTCTACCTTCAGCAATTCCGCAGCGGGTTTGCCTTTCAGGTTGATGTCAAGGCCTTTGCGTAATTTAATTACATTTGCCATGCGTTTATATTAATATAAAGGTTTTTATAATTTGGTGCAAAGTTAAGAAATAATAACACACCTTAAAAATAAAAGAGGAAGTAATTGCATGAAAAATGCAAATTCTTCCTCTTTATCTTCACTCCGAATAGGAGACAAGGTCAATCTTCCTCAGCAAACATAGGGTCCCAAGCTGGCAGGAGGGTTGGCTTCTGCTTGAACATTTCCTGAAGGCGGGCGGGCACGTACTTGGTCTCTACCACGAGGCGGAACATGTACTCGTTGAACCACTCATCGGTCATGATGAGGTGGCCCTGATAACCGCTGGCCGGTCCCCAGCTATTCTCTACCATCCACTTGGTGGGCTTGCCGCTCTGATCCAGGTCTACGGCCATCAAGGTGATGGCGTGGCTAGACATGCTTTGGAAGGTCTGGATGCGCTGCTTCTTGTCCATGCCGAAGGTGGTGCCCATCAACGAGCCGTAGTCATAGTTGTTGATGTCGAGCAGACCGCGCTGGTTGTTGGCGAACTTACCCACATCGCATGAGAAATACATGGCGGTGTTGTCTTTCAGCGAGGCGATGGCCATCTCCTTGATCTCATCGATAGGCAGGTTGAGGTAGGTCCAGTCCTTGCCGTCATAGGTATGGCGGTCGTAATTGATCTGATAGGTTTTGTAATACTCGCGGGTTGGGTCGTTCATCAGCATCACATAGTTGGTGAGCAAGCCAGTGTCACCGTATTTCTGAAGGAAGGTCATCGGGGTGTGGTGCTCTACCTCAACAGGCTCGCCCTTGGCATTGCGGCGGGTGAAGTCGAACTCGGTAGGAGGCACGCCCAGATTGAGGGCCAGCATGCGGTAAATGGTCTGCAGCTGCTCCGTCTTCTTAGCCTGGATATCGGCAGCGCGCTTGCCCTTCATGTCGCGCAGCTCCAAGCCGAACTCACGGAGTTTCTCGGAAATGAGGCTCGCCATACGTGAAGTGTTGTCGCTGCTGTTGGTCTCTGGCATCACGTCCTTAGGCACCAAGCCGTACTTCATGGCCAGATCGGCCACGCCGCAGAAAGTACCGCCATCGCTCAATGGATGCTGGAACAGCCAGCTCACCATCTGGTCGTCAATGGCCTTGTCGGCAGTGTCTATCATACCCTGCAAGAAGAGGTTGGCCTTCTCCAGCTGGTCATAGAAGAAAAGGTAGTTCTGCGAGAACTCGAAAGTTGGCAGGTCATACTTAGCTATGGCCTTGGCGCGCATGATGTTAAGACCCGTAAACAGCCAGCAGCGCCCAGAGGACTTCTGGTCGGTGATACCCTTGGAATCCACGCGGATGGAGAAGTGGGTATCCATGGCCTTGAGATTGTCTTGATTGAGTGCCAAGGCACGGATATCGTTGCTGCCTATGGCATTGCGGATGGCCTTGTCAGACGGCGTTTCCTGATAGCTCTGCTTGAGCTGCTGCAGCATCTGGGCACTGATGCCCCCGCCTGCTGTCTGCGCCTGAGCCCCTGCACTGACTGCAGCGCACAAGGCGATGGTAAGTAAGTGTCTTTTCATATCGTCAGATTTTGGATTTAAAAGAATGGGGCGTGTCAAAATAGGCATTGACACACCCCAAACCAAACAATTTAAAATTCTATTACTAGGTAAAAAAACTATTCCTTATTATCGGTACGCTCGATGTAGGCCAATGCATCGCCCTTATCGGCAGTCTCACCCTGCTTCACGCAAACCTCGATGATCTTACCGGTGAAGTTGGCGAAGATTTCCTTCAAGCCCCAAGGTGTCTGGATGTAGCAGAAATGGTCACCCTCCTTGTACTTAGTACCAACGGTTGGTGCGATAGACTGCTGCTCGCGGTCGATCTCCCACAAGATCTGTCCCTTCTCCAATGCCTCGATAGGCTCAGCCTTGGCACGTTTCATCTTGAGCACGTCTTCCATGCTGAAGCCCTGCTTAGCCATAGCGGCATCCTTAGCCTTCTGAAGGTCGGCCTCGAAGCGCTCCTTAGCTACGCCGCTCTTGAATGGACGGTACTGCTCTGGGTGCATGGCGAACTCAAAGAGTTCCTCATCATCTGGACCAGTTTCCCAGCCATTCTCCTTCATCTCCTTGCGGAAGTCGTCCATATTGTCTGGATAGAGTGCCTGAACGTCGCCTGTGAAGAATTCCAGACCCTGCTCCTTGGCAAGCTCCTTGATCTCTGGAGCCACTTCGCCTGGCAGATGACCGCTCTTGCCCAGAATCATACCCCAGATGCTCTTATCGGTGAGCAGGCTGTAGCGAGGCTTGCCCTGTGCTTCGGCCAGAATATTCATCAGTGCGATGTTCTTCACGTACTGGCTGAATGGGGTTACCAGTGGAGGATAACCAACCTTAGGCCATACATACTCTACCTCATCGAACAGTTTGATCACCACCTCATCAAGCGTCATCTCTGGCTTACCCTGTGCCTTGAGTGACATGTTGATCACTGGCATCATGCCCTTCATATCGGCCATCATAGAACCCATCATACCGCCAGGCAGACCGCACTTCAGCAGCAGTGAAGACATGTGCTTGTTGGTAGGATCCATGAAGTAACCCAGGAAGTCGTCGATGAACTCCTGCGTCAGGGCGCGTGCCTGCATGTAAGCCTTCATGTTGATGTCCTTCACCTGGAAACCAGCGTCTTTCAGCATGGCCTGAATAGTAATCACGTCTGGATGAACCTTACCCCAAGACAGTGGCTCGATGGCTACGTCGAGCACATCGGCACCAGCCTCGGCCACCTCCAACATAGAAGCCACAGACAGACCTGGGCCGCTATGACCGTGATACTGAATCACGATTTCAGGATGGCGCTCCTTGATGTTCTTGGTGAGCTGGCCAAGTGACCATGGGCGACCGATACCTGCCATGTCTTTCAAGCAGATTTCCTGAGCGCCGGCCTCGATCAGCTTATCAGCCAACTTAGTGTAATAGTCAACTGTATGAATAGGAGAATAGGTGATACAAAGGGTAGCCTGTGGAGTCATGCCGCCTTCCAATGCATACTTGATGGAAGGGATGATATTGTTGGCATCATTCAGACCATCGAAGATACGGGTGATATCCACACCTTGTGCATGCTTTACCTTATACATCAGCTTACGCACATCCACTGGACATGGATACATACGCAATGCATTCAAACCACGGTCAAGCATGTGGGTCTTGATACCTACCTCGTTGAAAGGCTTCGTAAATGCACGCACTGCAATGTTCGGATTCTCACCATACATCAGGTTCACCTGCTCGAAAGCACCACCGTTTGTTTCTACACGGTCGAAGCAACCCATATCAATGATCACCGGGGCAATACGTACCAACTGGTCTACTCTTGGCTGAAACTTGCCTGAGCTCTGGAACATGTCTCGATAGACAAGACTGAATTTGATTTCCTTCTTCATTTTCTTTTTATCTTAAATTATTCTCTTGATTTTCAAATACCTTCTTTCCCAATTATATAAATCTTCCGCAAATATAATCAATATTTTCCTATATTCATCGGTCTTTCACAACTTTTATTAAAAATGTTTGGCGGAATGCAGTAAAATGGCACTTCGATGCATTCTTTTGCATGAAATATTCAGAATTATTCGTATCTTCGCACCATTAAAGATCTTTACTAAGGAAAAATGAGAGTAACTATCATCTCGGGGGCTCGCCCCAACTTCATGAAGATAGCTCCTATCTGCCGAGCTATCGATGCTGCAAGAGACGGTGGCAAGGACATCACTTACCGCTTGGTGTACACGGGCAGGAAAGACGACCCTGCACTGGATGCTTCGCTTTTCTCAGACCTGAACATGCGTGAGCCCGACTGCTATCTGGGTGTGAATGCTCAAGGCCACTCGGAGGTGGCTGCCCAGATCATGCTGGCATTCGAGAAGGAACTGGATGCCCACCCTTCACAGGTGGTGCTGGTGGTAGATGATATGACGGCAACCATGAGCTGCGCCATCGTAGCGAAGAAGCGCGGACTGAAGGTGGCACACGTCATCGCGGGCACGCGCTCGTTCGATATGAATATGCCGCGTGAGGTGAACCGTACCATCGTGGATGCTATCTCCGACTACCTCTTCACGGCGGGCATGGTGGCCAACCGTAACCTGAACCAGGAGGGCATGATTCCTGAATACATCCACTACGTAGGCAACATACTGATAGATACCATTCGATATAACCGCCACCGTTTCACACAGCCTATCTGGTTCAATAGCATGGGACTGCGCAAGGGCAACTACCTGCTGCTGACGCTGAATAGGCGCGACTTGCTGGCACGCAGGCATGTGCTGACGTCATTGCTGCAAATCGTGATAGAGAAGTCGGAAGGCCTCCCCATCATCGCCCCACTGCATGGGTATGTGGAGGATACGGTCAAGGATCTGGGCATCCAGGCACCCAACCTGCACCTGTTGCCTACGCAGAGCTACCTGAACTTCGGGTTCCTCATTAATCAGGCGAAGGGCATCGTCACCGACTCTGGCAACATTGCCGAGGAGGCTACCTTCCTAGACGTGCCTTGCATCACGCTGAACACCTATGCGGAACATCCGGAGACGTGGCGCATAGGTACCAATGAGTTGGTAGGCGACAATACATTCGCGCTCTCTGCGGCGATGGACAAGCTGATACATGGCGAGTGGAAGCACAGCACCCTACCCGACCGCTGGGACGGGCGTACGGCGGAGCGAATCGTGCAAACTATGTTAAATGTTGAAAAAGTGTAAGCCGCAAATCTTAATAAGTAGTTAAACATGTCCGTATTTTAAGCAAAGTTTGCGGACCTTTACATTATATTTATTACTTTTGCATGCTAAACGCTTAAAGATGAAATCAAGGTTAGTCAAATTATATATCCTCTTCTCCCTCTTGCTTGTCTCGCTGGGAACTCAGGCACAGATCAAGGGCGTGGTGACAGACTCCATCACGCACGAGCCATTGCTTTATGTCACAGTGCAATATCCAGGCAAGGGTGTAGGTGCCATCACCAATAATGAAGGTGAATTTACTGTGGAGGCACATCGCGGATGGACGGTATTGCGCTTTTCTTCCATCGGCTATAAGACGAAGGATGTGACGCTGCAGACAGGTCAGCGCACGCTGAATGTGGAATTGGCACCAGAGGCTACCGAACTAGCGGAGGTGGTGGTGACGAGACGCGCCCGCTACTCCCGCCGAAACAATCCGGCAGTGGACTTCATGCGCCAAGTGATAGTGCACAAGAAGGGCAACAAGCTGGAGGACAACGACTATTACTCCTATCAGAAATACGAGAAGATGAAGATGTCTATCAATGATGTGACCAACGAAAAGTTGGAAAAGGGCATCTACAAGCGCTTCGCTTTTTTCAAGGACCAGGTGGAGGTGTCGCCCAAGACGGGCAAGCAGATTCTGCCTGTATCTGTGAAGGAGACAGGCTCTCGCACCATCTATCGCAAATCACCTAAAAGCAAGAAGACCATTATCGAGGGAATGAACTCCTCGGGCGTGGATGAGTTCTTCAGCACGGGCGACATGATGGGTACCATCCTTACGGATGTATTCTCTGACATCAACATCTATGACGATGACATCCGACTGCTGCAACGCCAGTTTGTCAGTCCTATCGGTCGTGGGGCCATCACATTTTATCAGTTCTACCTAGAAGATACCATCCACGTGGATGGCACGGAATGTGTACACCTCTCCTTCGTGCCGCAAAATCCGCAGGACTTTGGATTCACGGGGCATCTCTATGTGGCAAAGGACTCTACCTATGCCGTGAAGCGCGCCACGATGAACCTGCCTAAGAAGACGGGCGTGAACTTCGTGGAACATCTGGACATCGTGCAGAACTATGAGCAACTGCCCGACAGTACCTGGGTGCTTACGGATGATGACATGACCGTGGAATTGGCCTTGATGTCGGGCGTGGGTGAGTTTGAGGTGGAGCGTACCACCAAGTACACCAAGTACAACTTCGAGGCCATAGAGCCACGTCTGTTCCGCTTGGGAGGTGGTGAGGTGATCAAGGAGGCCAACATGATGAACAAGAGCGATGAGTACTGGGCTGAAGTGCGCCAAGTGCCATTGACAAAGACGGAGAGCAGCATGGATCTCTTCATGAACCGACTGGAACAACTCCCTGGTTTCAAGTATGTGATCTTCGGTGCCAAGGCATTGATAGAGAACTTCGTGGAGACGGGTGGCAGAAAGCATCCGAGCAAGTTCGACTTAGGTCCTATAAACACCACCATCACCAGCAACTACGTGAACGGCATGCGTCTGCGTCTGAGTGGTTTGACCACAGGCAATCTGGATCCGCACTGGAACTTCAGTGGTTACGGAGCTTATGGCTTCAAGGATAAGAAGTGGTTCTATCAGGGACAGGTGGCCTACTCGTTCAATAAGCGCGAATACGTGCTGTGGGAATTTCCGAAGCACTATCTGGCCTTCAAATACCAGTACGATGTGATGTCTCCGATGGATAAGTTCCTGGATACCGATAAGGATAATGTGTTCGTGGGCATGAAGTGGACCAAGGTGGACCAGATGTCATACATCCGTGAGGCAGCGCTCACCTATGAATTGGAGACCAACTCCGGATTCTCCGTGAAGGCCATGGCCCGCCACCGCATTGATGAGCCTACGGGTGCTTTGGCCTACTACCTGAACGACGGTCCTACCCCTGGTGAATGGAGTGAGCAAAACACCCGTGTGAAGGACATGACCACAGCGGAAGTTGGTGTCACCCTGCGCTATGCCCCTGGTGAAACGTATATCAACACAAAGCAGCGCCGCGTACCCGTGTCTTTGGATGCACCTGTATTCACTATTTCTCATACCACAGGCTTCAAGGGTATCTTAGGTGGTGACTACAACTTCAACCTCACAGAGGCAAGCATCAAAAAACGCTGGTGGTTCGGCTCTTGGGGAAAACTCGATGTGATGCTTCGCGGAGGTGCACAATGGAACAAGGTGCCATTCCCTCTGCTCAACCTGCCTCAGGCCAACCTGTCGTATATCAACCAATACAACGTGAAGACGTTCTCCTTGATAAACAACATGGAATTCCTGAACGACCGCTACGGCTCTCTGCACATCGACTACGACCTCAACGGCAAGCTGTTCAATCGCATACCGCTGCTGAAGAAGCTTAAGTGGCGCGAGATGTTCAGAGTTAACGTGCTCTATGGTAAGCTGACGGATAAGAACAACCCCTACATGGGCAACAGCAGCCTCTATCTCTTCCCTATGCGTGATGGACAAACCACCAGCTACATCATGGGAGAAACGCCATACGTGGAAGCCAGCGTGGGTATATACAACATCTTCAAGCTGCTACACGTGGAATATGTGCGCCGTCTGACCTATACAGACATTCCTGGTGTGAAGAAAGATGGCATCCGATTCATGATAATGATGGTATTCTAACGCTTACGAGACATGCAACCACTGGCAGAAAGGCTACGCCCCAAGACCCTTGACGACTATATCGGACAGAAGCATCTGGTAGGTCCTGGAGCTGTTTTGCGCCAAATGATAGACTCGGGGCATATCGCCTCCTTCATCTTGTGGGGACCTCCGGGCGTGGGGAAGACCACCTTGGCACAGATCATCGCCCACAAGCTGGAAACTCCTTTTTACACTTTGAGTGCCGTGACCAGCGGCGTGAAGGAAGTGCGTGAGGTGATAGAACGTGCGCGCAACAACCGCTTTTTCTCGCAGGCCAACCCTATCCTCTTCATCGATGAGATACACCGCTTCAGCAAGTCGCAGCAAGACTCACTGCTTGGCGCTGTGGAGCAAGGCATCATCACGCTGATAGGTGCCACGACAGAGAACCCCTCCTTTGAGGTCATTCGTCCATTGCTCTCCCGTTGCCAGGTCTATGTGCTGAAGTCACTGGATAAGGCCGACCTGCTGGAATTGCTGAATCGTGCCATCACACAAGATACTGAACTCAAGAAACACCACATAGAGGTGAAGGAGATCAACGCCCTGCTCCGTTTCAGCGGAGGCGATGCCCGCAAACTGCTCAATATCTTAGAATTGGTGGTGCAGGCAGTAGGCGAGAATGAGATCGTAGAAATCAATGACGAGATAGTGACCAACCGCCTGCAACAGAACCCGTTGGCTTACGACAAAGACGGAGAGATGCACTATGACATCATCTCTGCCTTCATCAAGAGCATCCGTGGCAGCGATCCTGACGGGGCCCTCTACTGGCTGGCCCGTATGGTGGAAGGCGGCGAAGACCCTGCCTTCATCGCCCGCCGACTGGTAATATCAGCAGCTGAGGACATCGGCCTGGCCAATCCCAATGCCCTCTTGCTGGCCAATGCCTGCTTCGATGTCATCATGAAGATAGGTTGGCCCGAAGGGCGCATCCCTCTGGCAGAGACAACGGTCTATCTGGCAACCAGTCCGAAGAGCAACTCTGCCTATCTGGGCATAGACAAGGCACTGAGCACAGTGAAGCAGACGGGCAACCTGCCTGTGCCGCTACACCTACGCAATGCCCCTACAGGACTGATGGAGGAATTGGGCTATGGCAAGGACTATAAGTATGCCCACGACTTTCCTGGTCACTTCGTGCAGCAGCAGTACCTGCCCGACCAACTTATCGGCCAGGTGCTCTGGAATCCGCAAGAGAATGCTCAAGAAGCCAAGCTCAAGGAGCGGATGAAGTTGCTTTGGGGAGAGAATAAGAGATATTGAAAGAATTATGAAATTCATAATTCATAATTTATAATTCATAATTGTAATAGAAATGAAGATTGTAGTATTAGACGGTTATGCCGGAAATCCTGGCGACCTTTCTTGGGAAGGTGCTGAAGCTCTGGGCGAATGCACCATCTATGACCGTACAGCTCCCTCCGAGAAGTTGGAGCGAGTGAAGGATGCAGAAATCATTTTGACGAACAAGGTGCCTTTCTGCGCAGAAGATTTTGACAAATTGCCCAACCTGAAATACATCGGTGTGCTGGCCACTGGCTACAACATCATCGATACCGAGGCTGCCAAGGCACACGGTGTGGTAGTGACCAACATCCCTGCCTATAGCACCAATTCTGTGGCTCAGATGGTATTCGCCCACCTGCTGAACATCAGCAACAGCGTGCAGCACTATACCGACGAGGCACGCGCTGGTGTTTGGAGCCGTAACCCCGACTTCAGCTACCAAGATACGCAGCTCATGGAGCTTCATCGCAAGAAGATTGGCATAGTGGGCTTGGGTAGCATCGGCAGGGCTGTAGCACGCATTGCTATCGGCTTCGGCATGGAGGTTTTTGCCTATACCAGCAAGTCGCACTTCCAGCTGCCTCCAGAGATTCACAAGATGGAGTTGGATGAACTTTTCCGCGAGTGTGACATTGTGACCCTGCACTGCCCGCTGACCCCAACTACCAAAAACTTAGTGAACGCTGAGCGCCTGAAGACCATGAAACCTACGGCCATCTTGATCAATACCAGCCGTGGTCCTGTGGTGAATGAGCAAGACCTGGCAGATGCGCTGAACAACGGCACGATCTATGCCGCTGGCGTGGATGTGCTCTCTGAGGAACCTGCCAAGGCAGACAACCCACTGCTCACAGCACGCAACTGCTTCATCACCCCACACATAGCCTGGGCTACCAAGGATGCCCGCATCCGCCTGATGCAGATGACGGTGGACAACCTACAGGCCTTCTTGAACGGACAGCCAATCAATGTGGTGAACAAATAAAAACAAAAAAGAAAACGGCAATTATAAATAGGTGGAAAAGGCATATCTTTTTCCACCTATTTTCTACTCTTCACTCCCCACTCTAGCCTTACATCATCATTATCATATCTTATTCTTTTCGTATACCAAGTTCTTCTCGAACTTGACCCTCCAGCTCGGTGAAACGTTCAGTCTGAATGTTAATCTTTCAGAGAGCGTAGAAATGCTTGGAGAAGTTGTTGTCACTGGTAAGGCTGGCATTGATGCTACAAAGACAGGAGCAGCCCAAAGCATAAATGCCCAACGAATCAGTGAGATTCCTAGTATCTCACACAGCATCGCTGATGTCACCCGCTTGAATCCACAAATAAGTGTTTCCAATTCTGGAGCAATGTCATTCGCTGGCGTGAACAATCGCTATAACTCTTTCATGATTGACGGTGCCATGAATAACGATGTTTTCGGCCTTACATCTAATGGTTCCAATGGCGGTCAAGCAGGAGCTCAGCCAGTATCTATGGAAACTATTGAGCAAATTCAGGTTAATGTTGCCCCATTTGACGTACGTCAAAGTGGATTTACGGGTGGTGCCATTAATGCTATAACTAAGAGTGGAACTAATCAGTTTCATGGTTCTGTATATGGTTATGGGTATAACGAAAAACTGATAGGTAGGCATTATAGACTAAATAATGGTAGTTATAGCGATCCATATGAGGACGAGCATGAATATCAGATTGGTTTCACAGTAGGAGGACCAATCATCAAGAACAAGCTCTTTTTCTTTGCTAATTATGAGAAAGCTAACCAAGAATATCCAAACAATTATGGATTGGATGCTAATGGCGCAAAGTTCAACTCTGCCTATGCTAAAGATATTCTCTCTGATATTAAAGCTTTGGCTGCAGAGCAGGGAGTGGATTATACAGGCGAGTTTTCCAATCCTAGTCATTATACAAAGAGCGACAAGGCTGGTGTGAAGATAGACTGGAACATTAATGACTTCAACAAAATATCTTTCAGATGGAGCTTAGTGAATGCCAAGCAGAAGAATTCCTTAGGAGGTATTTCTTCTCTGAACTCTTCAGACTACAGCTATGACTTTGTATCTAAGACTAATTCTTTTGTAGCAGAACTTCAGAGCCGTATCTCTCCAACCGTTAGTAATGAAGCCAGAGCTTCATACGTAAGCGTAAGAGACCAACGTGACCCAGGTGCTCCTTTCCCAATGATTACAATATATAATGTGGGCGATGGAACTGTAAATGTAGGAAACGAACGCAGTTCAATGGCAAATTCGTTGGATCAAGACATTTTTACGGTAGAAGATAACCTCACGTGGTATGTAGGCAACCACACCTTAACCTTCGGTACGCACAATGAGCTCTACAATTTTGCAAACCTCTTCATACAGGATGCTTATGGCTCATACTACTTCAACTCTTATGATGACTTTAAGAACAGAATCATCAACCGCTACCGCTATGGTGTGGCCAATACAAACATTACAGGTGAAGAACGTTGGAAAGCACAATTCGGAGCAGGACAGTTAGGATTCTATGCGCAGGACAAATGGGATGCAGCTGATAATTTCACCCTGACTTATGGCTTGCGCATGGAAATACCTCTGTTCTTTGACACGCCTGCCGAAAATTCTGGCTTTAACCAGTTTGCAGCCAGCAAAGGCTGGAATGTGAAGACTAATCATAAACTTTCCAGTTCTCCTCTTTGGAGTCCACGCTTGGGATTCCGTTGGGACATCAACAATGACCGTAACTTTATCTTGCGAGGTGGCATAGGCTTATTCACAGGACGTATTCCTTATGTATGGTTGAGTAATAATTTCTCCAACACAGGTGTACAGCTCTCCACATTTGATACCAGGAATACAAGTGAGCTGGGATTGATACTCAATCCATACGGACAAAGTGCAAATGCACAGAAATTGGCAGCCTCTGGCAACCAAACTGTCAATGTCTATGAAAATGACTTCAAGTTTGCACAAAACTTACGTGCCAATTTAGCATTGGATTTCAATTTGCTGGATATCAACTGGACTCTGGAAGGTATTTATTCAAAGACTCTGAATGACATATACTATAAGAATTTAGCTTACGACACAACCGGGGCAACTCTGGGTGGTACTTATAGTACGCTTTCATACGACACTCGACCTATGTTCAGCAGAGTGACAACAGACACCCCTTATAGCTATATCTACGGTCTCTATAACACGTCTAAGGGCTACACATATAACTTCTCAATCAAAGGAGAGAAGAGCTTTGACTTCGGACTTGACTTGATGGCCTCCTATTCCTACACGAAATCTAAGTCTGTGAACAATGGTACGTCATCTGTTGCTGGTAGTAATTGGGGATACAACTATACCTATAAGAATTCCAATGAGCCAGAGCTTGGAAATTCTGCATTCAATGTTCCTCACCGTATCAAAGCGTCAGTATTCTACCACTTCAGCTATGGCAGGCAGAAAGCATGGCAGACTACTGTAGGTTTGATTTATCAGGCTCAGAGCGGCACGCCATATTCGCTTTATTATTATGGTGATATCAATGGAGATTCATCCAATGGAAACGACCTTATGTTTATTCCAACAGATGCACAAATAGATCAGATGGTGTTTAAGGAGAATAAGAACTATTCTTCTGACCAGCAACGAACTAACTTCAAGCAGTGGATTGCAAACGATCCATATATGAGTGAGCATAGAGGTGAATATTTTGAGCGTTATGCAGCTAATCTCCCATTCGAACATCATTTTGACATCCACTTAGCAGAGAAATTCTCATTTAAGGTCGGGCAGCAGACTCATGCTTTAGAACTTGGTGTGGATATATTGAATGTTGCAAACCTACTTAACAAGAAGTGGGGTCATACATATGGTGACTCATTCGGATACTATGCCAGTCCTGTAACATATAGCGGGAATGGTGAGTTTCAATTCTTACATGAGGGAAACTACAACACCTTTACGTATAGTGATTATTATAGTCGCTGGCGTGGTCAGATTAGCTTGAAATATACATTCTGATCAGTAGAAAAAGAGTAGAAAAATCATAGAGCCGCCCTTTTGAGCGGCTCTTTCTTATTTTCACTAAAAACTTCTTTTACCTACACTCCTCCATCAGTGCTATATATTCTTCTGGCTTACAAATATTTATGCAGGTGTAAGTAGAGACCTTCACATACAACACACTTACATCTCCCTACACCACCAAGGATGCCCGCATCCGCTTGATGCAGATAGCGGTAGACAACCTACAGGCCTTCTTGAACGGACAGCCAATCAATGTGGTGAACAAGTGAAACGAAAGTACGTTTCACTGACAACGAAAATAAGGCTCGCTGCCCTCGAAAGTAAGGTTCGTTTTACGCCTACGCACAAAAAAAATCAGCCACCCCGCATGGGATGGCTGATTTCGTATTATGATCTCCAGAGATTAGTTGAAGTAGTACTTCACACCAAGCTGGATGCGCCATGCGGCACTGTAAGCACGGTTGTAGTCCCAAGTCTTAGTAGGAGCCTCACCATTGCTACGATACAGAGAGAAGGTAGGAACGTTGTTGGCATCCTTGCCCTCATACTTCAGGATACGACCGCTGTTGGCAGGAACCATGTTCTTAGGAACACCCCAAGAAGAATGGATCATGTTGCCAATGTTCTCAAAGTCGGCAGAGAACTGCAGACGATGGTTGGTATTGCCTACTTTCAGCACGAAGTCGTGTGCCCAACGGAAGTCGAACTGATGTACCCAAGGAGCGTATGCGCTGTAAGCCTCAGCATACTCACCCTTGTGATTTCTCAGATACTTATCCTGCTCTACAAATGCCCAGAAGTCAGCACGGTCAGCTTCGTTCACGAAATTGATCTCGCTGTCGTTGCGTGGGATGTACATCAAGTCGTAGCCGATACCGTCACCATTCATATCGTTGGTATAATACCAGCTGTAGCCAGCAGGTGAACCACCGGTGTAGAACAAAGTGAAGTGATCCTTGTCATTGTAAGTATAGCTTACAGAAGCGATCATGCGGTCTGGAATCACGTACTGAGAATTCTGTACAGTAGCGAAGTTAGGACCGTTTACAGTGAACAGCCCCTGCCATGCAGAAGTTGCATTTGAACCAGGCATACCAGTCACTTCCTTCATCACGGTGTGTGTATAAGCAGCCATAATGTTCAGGTTCTCGATAGGAGTAGCATTGATGGTGATATTACCAGTCCAACCATAACCGCGATGGGTATTGGTCAGCACGTATGCATTTGTCTTGGTGTAAGTATAGTTAGAAGGATAAATCACGCGGTTGTCAGCACCTTGGAAACGCTCCCAGGTAGTGTTAGGCATGATGTTGTAGTTGTCCAGACGTACAGCATTGATATTGTCAGTGTAGTTGAACTCACCTGTTACAGTCAATGGGAATGATACAGGAACCACATAGTCGATGCCGATAGAAGTCTTCCATACCTGAGGCATCTTGAAGTTACGATCCACGCCATTCACGGTTGAACCACCCTGACCGTCTTCTGGAGAAATTGTTGTAGGCAGATTCTGGGCAGCAATCATCTGATTGATATCAGTAATCATCTTTCCACCCTGCATTGTGCGCTGCAACATCTCATAAGCACCTTCTGACACATTCTTACCTGTACCATAACCATAGCCCATAACTGTGCTGCCATCATACTTGGTATTCACCTGATAAGAGTTCTGCACCATGTTTGAGTTGGTAGGCATGTTGGTGAAGAATACCAGAGGCAGACGACCTGCGAAGAGACCCGTACCACCACGTACCTTCAGGGATTTGTCACCGAATACGTCCCAAGTGAAACCGAATCGTGGAGAAATCTGGATGTTGGTCTTAGGCCAAGCACCTGTATCTACCTTACGGCCACCGAAGTCGAGTTCATAGAATGCCTTGTTGCGCATCACATCGTCATTGTTGAATGAGATATTGTCGAAACGGATACCACCAGTGAGCTTCAGGTTGTTACCTACGCTCCACTCATCCTGTGCATAAAGGCCATACTGGTTGAAACGTACCTGAGCGGCAGGATTAGCCTCACCATTGTAACCATGAGTCAGGGCGAAAGCCTCTGGAGTGGCACCGTTGATGAAATCATCCACGCTGCGGAAACGGTAGTAACCCGTACCATTACGCATGTAAGAGTTGTTTGCCATCTGATGCTCGAAGCTGAAACCTGCGGTCAACTTGTGGGCACCCAGATAAGCAGTGAAGTTATCGGTAAGGGTAGTGATGTTGTTCTTCACACCATTGTTCCAAGTAAACAGCTCATAACCCAGTGTCATGTATGGGCTCAGGTCCTGAGTCACTGTACCATCAGCAGCGGTAGTGTAACCATTCATGATATCTACATGTGGGAAAGGAGCAGAGTTAGAACCGCGGATATCCTCAATCTTTGAGTAAGTGAACAGCAGCTGGTTGGAAAGGTTGCTTCCAAAATGGCTGTTGAGGTCGGCAGAAATAGTCTTTACAGTATTGTCCATAGAATACATGGAATTTGCAAAGGCCATAGAATACTGAGACAGACGGTTCATACCGTTCAGACGGTATCCTGTATCAGCAGAGTTACCATTGGTTGCGTTCCAAGCAGAATTCTTGGTATAGTTATAACGTACTGCCAAATGATGATCCTGAGTGATATTCCAGTCGATACGACCCAGCAACTTCACGTTGCTCTCATCAGCAGGGAAGCTGGTAGGAGATCCTGGATCATAGCCATAAGCACTCTTAACGAAGTCACTTACACGCTGCATGTCAGACAGTTTGGTACGGCTGATGTAATTACTAGCATTAGCCACGCCATCTGTAGAAGGCTGCCAGCGGTTTGCCACTGTAGGAATCTTTTGGTACTCAGCGTTCACAAAGAAGAACAGCTTGTTCTTGATGATAGGGCCACCCAGTGTAGCACCATAGGTGTACTTACGATCCTTGGAACGAGCCACATCCTGACCACCGATACGGGTGCCGTGGAGGTTCTCATTCATTAAATAGGTGTAAGCAGTGCCCTTAAAGGTGTTTGTACCAGACTTAGTCACAGCGTTGATACCACCACCGATGAAGTTAGACTGGCGAACATCGAATGGAGTCACCACAACCTGCATTTCCTCGATAGCATCTACAGAAATAGGAGTACCACCACCAGGCAGATTAGAACTCAAACCAAAGTTGTTGTTGAAGTTGGCACCATCCACTGTGAAGTTAGTAGAACGACCATCACCACCGCTGAAGCCCATACCGTTAGCGTATGGAGAGAGGCGAGCGATGTCTGAGATGCTACGGCTTACAGTAGGCAGGTTGGTGATAGCAGCCTGGTTGATGTTAGTCACAGCACCAGTCTTCTCCACGGCAAACTTAGAAGCCGTAGCTGTTACCACGACCTCACCCAGTGTCTCGATGTTCTCAGAAAGATCTACGTTCAGGTTGAACACCTCACCGAGCTGGAGGGTCAAGTTCGAGAAGGACTTGGAAGAGTAGCCTACGTAAGAAACTGTTACGGTGTAAGGGCCACCGGTACGCATACCTTGAATAGAATAACGGCCGTCCACATTCGTGACAGCTCCATAGACTGAACCAGAAGGCTCGTGTACGGCACGTACAGATGCACCAATCACAGCCTCACCTGTGTCATCAATCACTCGACCACCCATGGCAGCCGTAGTAATCTGAGCATGCACACCTACAGAGATGAACAGCGCCATCACTGCAAGCATCAGCATTCTTAATTGTTTTGACATAATTAAACTGTTTAATGAAGGTTTATGATAAATAATTATATTTCCTATACTCATACCTCTTTTTTAACAAGACGCAAAGGTAAAACAATTTTAGAGATTTTAACGCATCCGAGCCCAACTTTTTTCTCAGTCTTGCGTCAGTTTTCTATAACGTACGCGCGTAGGTTCTTCTTTCCCAATACGTTTCAACTTGTTTTCCTCGTACTCGGAATAAGAACCTTCGAAGAAGAAAACATTGGAGTTTCCTTCGAAGGCCAAAATGTGCGTACAGATACGATCGAGGAACCAACGATCATGACTGATAATCACGGCACATCCTGCAAAATCTTCCAGGCCTTCTTCCAAGGCGCGGAGGGTATTTACATCGATATCGTTGGTAGGCTCATCAAGCAGCAGCACATTGCCTTCTTCCTTCAGAGCCAACGCCAATTGCAGACGATTACGCTCACCACCACTAAGCACGCCACAGAGTTTCTGCTGATCCACACCGCTGAAATTGAAACGGCTCAGGTAGGCACGGGCATTCACGTCCTTGCCTCCCATGCGGATAAGCTCCGTTCCGCCAGAGATGACTTCATAGACGGTCTTGCCTGGGTCTATGCTCTTATGCTGCTGGTCCACGTAGGCCAACTTCACCGTCTCTCCAACCTCAAACGTACCGCCATCAGGCTGCTCCAGTCCCATGATCAGGCGGAAGAGCGTAGTCTTACCTGCACCGTTAGGACCTATCACGCCCACGATGCCGTTAGGAGGCAGCATGAAGTTCAAGTCGTCGAAGAGCAACTTGTCACCAAAGGCCTTCTTCACATGCTGTGCCTCGATAACCTTATTACCCAGTCTTGGACCATTCGGGATGAAAATCTCCAACCTCTCCTCCTTCTGGCGCACATCCTCATTAAGCAGTTTTTCGTAAGAGTTCAGACGGGCCTTACCCTTGGCTTGGCGGGCCTTTGGAGCCATGCGCACCCACTCCAACTCACGCTGCAGGGTCTTGCGACGCTTACTCTCAGTCTTCTCTTCCTGAGCCATGCGCAACGTCTTCTGCTCCAGCCAACTGCTATAGTTGCCCTTCCAAGGGATGCCTTCGCCACGATCCAGTTCCAATATCCAACCAGCCACATGGTCGAGGAAGTAACGGTCATGCGTCACAGCAATCACCGTTCCCTCGTACTGCTGCAGATGTTGCTCCAGCCAGTCGATGCTCTCAGCGTCCAGATGGTTGGTAGGCTCATCCAGCAAAAGGATATCTGGTTTCTGCAACAACAGACGGCACAGTGCCACACGACGACGCTCACCACCACTGAGATGCTCGGTGGGTTCATCACCATCAGGACAGCGTAAAGCATCCATCGCCTGTTCCAATTTGGTATCAAGGTTCCACGCATCCGTAGCGTCTATGACGTCTTGCAACTCCCCTTGACGCGCCATCAACTGATCCATCTTGCCGGCATCCTCATAGTACTCTGGGAGTCCGAACTTCTGATTGATTTCCTCATACTCGTTCAGTGCATCTACAATGGGCTGCACGCCTTCCATCACGATTTCCTTCACCGTCTTGGTGGGGTCGAGGTATGGATCTTGCTCCAGATAGCCCACGCTATAGCCAGGAGCAAAGACCACCTGACCTTGATACTGCTTATCAAGGCCTGCGATAATCTTCAGCAAAGTGGACTTACCTGCACCGTTCAGACCGATGATTCCTATCTTGGCGCCATAGAAAAACGAGAGATAAATATCCTTGAGCACCTGCTTGTTATTCTGCTGAATAACCTTGCTCAAGCCGACCATCGAGAAGATTACTTTCTTGTCGTCAACTGTTGCCATACTTTTACACCTTATTAATATTATCCTTATGCTGACAAAGGTAAAAATATTTTCCTATCTTTGCAACTGAAATTATAAAAACAAATTCAATGAATCAGCTAAAAACAATGATCTGCTGTTTGCTGGCAGGAATGGCAGCCAGCCTCAGCGCACAGCAAACAACTACCGTAGTAAAGGATTTCCGCCTCGCAGGTCCCTTTGCCATCACTTCGCCCTATCAAACGGGTAACGTAGATGCCAAAGGCAGGAGTTTCAATGACATGACGCTCCTCAAGGGATTCAATGCCTCGGAGAGTGTGAAAGAAGAAGCATGGAGCGGCGAGGTGCTGCCTTCACTGACCGATAGTAAGGCCGTGGGACAGCTGACTTTCGGCATCAACAACGACAGCTACCTTGATGGCAGACTGGAAGTGAAGGGGCCTAAGACCTATCAAGTCTACATTGATGGACGGGAAGCTGGTTCCACCCTAAAGCTGAGTCCTGCCCACCAGCATGTGGTAAAAATCACTTACCTGACAGACGCAGGGGCTTCAGATAGTATTAAGGTGAGCATCAAGGCTGATAAGCCAGTGCCTACTACTGCCACAGGCAAGCATCCGTTTAGCCTGATGGATGTGCTGCATGGCAAGCGCGTGACTTCTGGCTCGCTGTCACCCAACGGCCAGTATATCTTGGTGAATTTCACCACATCCGACGGTAACCGCTCAACTAGCAGTACGGAGCTGCGTGAGACTGCAACCAATCGCCGCATCGCCACCATCAGCGGAGGCGCGCAATGGATGCCTCGCACCAATGCCTTGTTGGTACGTGACGGAAACACACTCTACAAGGTGAATCCAGCCACTCAGCAGCGCACCGTTTTTATGGAGAATGCGCCTCAAGGCTTTTTCACTTTGAGCCCTACGGAAGACTACATGATCATACGCAACAGGGAGGAAGGCACTAAGGAAGACCCAGAGGTGTTTGAGATTCTGGAACCAGAAGACCGCCAACCAGGTTGGAGAGACCGCGCCACCTTATCTAAAGTAGATGTGCAGACGGGCGTGACCACTCCCCTCACTTTCGGCAGTCATGCTGCATATCTGACAGACATCAGTAACGACGGTACGAAGCTGCTGCTTAATGTCCGTCGTTCCCGCCTCACGAAGCGTCCTACCGATGTCACCGATGTGTTGATCATGGATGCCCACAGTCTGAAAGTGGATACTCTCATGAAGGGAGCTGAGTTTCTTGGTGGCATGAGTTTCTCACCCGATGGCAAGGAACTGCTGGTTCAAGCCTCAGCAGAGGCATTCAACGGCATCGGCAATCACGTGAAACCAGGACAGATTCCGAGCATGTATCAGTATATCCTCTATCGTTATGACATCGCCACTGGCAAGGTGACTCCGCTGACAGACAATATCACACAGTCAGTCGAGTCTTACGACTGGTCGCGCAGCGATGGACAGATCTACTTCTCTGCCAACCATCGCGACTTGGTGTATCTGTACTCGCTGGATCCAAAGACAGGAAAGATCACCGATCTGGGTAGTCAGGAGGATGTAGTGAGCAGCTACTCCTTGGCTGCAGATGCACCAGTCATGGCCTACGTAGGTCAAGGTGCCCAGCATAGCAACCGCCTGCACTTGCTCAACCTCAATCCTAAGAAACGCACACATACCTTATTAGAAGATTCTAACGTAGAGCTGCTGAAAGATGTGGAACTGGGACAATTTGGCGAATGGAACTACGTAAACCAACGAGGCGACACTATCTATGGACGCTACTATCTGCCACCTCATTTCGATGCTACCAAGAAGTATCCGATGATTGTGAACTACTATGGCGGCTGCACACCTACCGAGCGTACATTTGAAAGCCGTTATCCGCACAATGCCTATGCTTCTCAGGGCTATGTGGTCTATGTGGTGCAACCAAGTGGTGCTGCAGGTTTCGGACAGGAATTTGCAGCCCGCCACGTAAACTCATGGGGACTGATGACTGCCGATGACATCATCGAAGGTACCAAGAAGTTCTGTGCAGAGCATAGCTTCGTGGATGCCAGCAAGATAGGCTGCATCGGTGCCAGCTATGGCGGATTCATGACGCAATACCTCCAGACGGTGACGGATATCTTCGCTGCTGCCATCAGTCATGCGGGTATCAGCGACATTACCAGCTATTGGGGCGAAGGTTACTGGGGCTATAGCTATAGCGAGGTGGCCAGCGCAGGCAAGTACCCTTGGAATGCCAGCGACATGTACACTCAGCAGAGTCCGCTGTTCAATGCAGACAAGATACATACCCCACTGCTCTTCCTGCATGGCACAGCAGACACGAACGTGCCAATTGGCGAGAGCATCCAGATGTTCACAGCCCTGAAACTCCTCGGAAGGGAGACGGCCTTCGTGGCTGTGAAGGACCAGAACCATCATATCTTGGACTACCAGAAACGTTTGAAATGGCAGGAGACTATCTTTGCTTGGTTCTCTAAATACCTGAAGAATGATGCATCTTGGTGGGATGCGCTCTATCCAGAGAAAGACCTATAACATTTTTTACGCTAAATTTGAATAGGATATTTAAGAAAAACGTATATTTGCATCGATTATTTACAATTTTAAAACCAATTTAGTATGAAACACACTGGTATTTTCACATTATTACTTTGCCTCTGCCTGGTAGTATCAGGTTGCGGTTCTATGAACAACACTGGTAAGGGTGCCCTCATCGGTGGTGGTGGCGGCGCTGCCCTGGGTGGTGTAGTTGGTGCCCTGATCGGTCATGGTAAAGGCGCTGCCATTGGTGCTGCTGTAGGTGCTGCCGTAGGTGCAGGTACAGGTGCCATCATCGGCAAGAAGATGGACAAGAAGGCTGAAGAAGCTGCCAAGATTGCTAACGCACAGGTTGAGAAGGTTTCAGACACTAACGGTCTGGACGCTGTTAAGGTAACCTTCGACGGTGGTATTCTCTTTGGTTTCAATTCTGCAGCTTTGACAGATCAGTCTAAGAAGTCACTGAGCGAATTGGCAACCATTCTGAAGGAAGATACTGACACCGACATCGCTGTATACGGTCATACCGATAAGGTAGGTACCCGCGATGCCAACGTAAAGGTTTCTCAGAATCGTGCTGACGCAGTGAAGAATTACCTTGCTCAGCAGGGTGTGACCAACGGTCAGTTCAAGTTCGTTGAGGGTAAGGCTTTCGACGAGTATGATGAAAGCAAGACTGCTGCCGAGAACCGTCGTGTTGAAATCTACATGTACGCAAGTGAGGCTATGATCAAGGCTGCTGAGGCTGAAGCTGGCAACTAATCCATCATTGGAAAACAGAAAAACAAAGGCGACTCTGCATAAGGGTCGCCTTTGATGTTTTACAACATAAGTAGAGTAATTTGCTCATTTTTATAGCCTAAACATTTGCATATTCCTTAGAAAGTTTCTATCTTCGCCATCGAAATAAATACTCTCTTAACTATAAGAAGACTATTTTTCATCAAATTCTGATGGAAAAGTGTTGGGAACAGCGGGACTTTTATAGTTCCGCTTTTTAGTTGAGGGACATATAATTAACGAATCTATCATGAGTGTAATGAACAGTCAACTGGATGCCCACGGCGAAGCACTGCTGAAGCAATTTCAAGAGCGACTTCCGCTTTATAATAAGGTAGAGGAAATAGCATACAGCCTTCTTAGCAAGGTCTTAAACGAGCAAGGCTTTTATGTTACAGCGATCGAGCATCGTGTCAAAACAGAGAAATCACTGATCGGAAAACTGGAGCTGAAAGGGGCCAAGTACCATTCCATCGATGATATTACCGACTTGGTAGGCATGCGCATCATCACGTTCTACACTGACGATGTGGATAAGGTTGCTGCCTTGGTAAAGCATTCGCTGGAGGTAGACTGGAAGGAATCCGTGGATAAGCGTAAGATGCATCAGACGAATAGCTTCGGCTACAACTCCCTGCATTACATTTGCAGCATACCAAAGTCTGTCATCGATGACCCTGCCATCAACAACATTCGTTTCGAACTGCAGATGCGTACGGCCTTGCAGCATGTATGGTCGACCATCGAGCATGATATTGGCTATAAAGGAGAAGTTCAATTGCCAGAAGAATATCGCCGTCAGTTCAGCCGTCTGGCTGGTATGCTGGAGTTGGTGGACAATGAGTTCAGCCGCCTACGAAACACCGTTACTGACTATCGCTGGCAGGTAAGATCATTGGTGAAGTCGGGGCAGCTTACTGACGTGCCACTGACCAACGAATCGTTCCGCAATTTCTTGGAACTTCATCCTTTCAAGAAACTGACCGAACGTATCGCCGCAGTGAATCAGGCTGAGATTATCCCAACTCCCCTACTCCCGTTCTTACCTGTATTGGAACATCTGGGCATGGAAACCCTGGGTGATGTGGAGAAGTTCATCTATGAGAATGAGGAAGATGCCTACCAACTGGCTATCTCACAGCTGGCACTGACAGATCTGGATATTATCGCAGAGAATGTTGGCCTCCAGAATCTCTGCATTGTCCACATATTGAAGAATGGCGGCGGACGCATGGGACTGAAGGCCATGTATGATATTCTCTTCGATGAGCAGGAGAACAATCTGGCTTTGGCTGACAATATGATGCGTCAGGCTGCAGGCCTTGAGTTCATGCAACCGAACAACCATTAATACTTATTGAATTCAGAGACGGGTGGGATTATAGTCCAGGAGGACGACCTTCCCGTCTCTCAAAGAGGCTGGTACATCAATCAAGCGCTGATTACTGCTGCCTCTGAAAAGTAAGTCTTCGTCCTTCAGCTCCTGCTTGAACGGGCCGTCTACCAACACATCGATAGACTGCAGCAATCGCAATTGCTGTGGGTTAGTTAGCAGATTCTCAAAGAGATACCCCGTATAGCACCAGATATTTTTCTTGGTGCGTGCCTTGATGGTCTCCGCCAACTCTGCGAAGCCCTCCGCCTGAAACATGGGGTCTCCCCCACTGAAGGTGACATCGGCAAAGGAATCTGCCTCTATACGACACATTATCTCCTCCGTCTCCATCCACTTCCCATGATGGATATCCCAGGTCTGCGGATTGTGACAACCCGGGCAGGCGTTCGGGCATCCCGCACAGTATATAGAAGTGCGGAAGCCCGGTCCGTCCACCATCGTGTCATCTATAATGTTTATGACAGAAATCATGCTTCTTCGTCTGCAGGGAAGATGCCGTACTGGCCATCTACATGCGTCACACGGTCGTTCAGTTCACAGAGTTTGCCATGGTTCCAGCGGTCAGTCGTACCTACCAGATAGCCAGTGATACGCTGCAGGCGGTCGATGTGTTTGCTGCCGCACTTCGGGCAAACCTTCAGGTTAGGATCGGCATTCTCATAGCCGCAATCCAGGCAGCGGTTACGATTATGGTTCACAGAGCCATAGCCCATGTTCAGCTGATCCATCATGTCCACCACGCGGGTGATAACCTCTGGGTTGTGCGTAGCATCGCCGTCTATCTCCACATAGAAGATATGACCACCGCGGGTCAGCTCATGATATGGAGCCTCCACCTTCGCCTTGTGCAGGGCGCTGCACTTATAGTACACAGGCACGTGGTTAGAGTTGGTGTAGTAGTCACGGTCGGTGATACCTGGCAGAACGCCGAAGTCACGACGGTCCACCTTAGTGAACTTACCAGAAAGTCCCTCTGCAGGGGTAGCCAGCACGCTGTAGTTGTGACGATACCGCTCTGAGAACTCATTCACACGGTCGCGCATGTAAGTGATGATCTTCAGACCCAATGCCTGAGCTTCCTCAGACTCGCCGTGGTGCTTGCCTACCAGTGCCACCAAGCATTCTGCCAAGCCGATGAAACCGATACCCAGCGTACCTTGGTTGATGACAGACTCAATGGTGTCGTTAGGACCGAGCTTCTCACAACCGTTCCAAAGGGAGCGCATCAACAGTGGGAACTGCTTCACGAAGGCTGTCTTCTGGAAGTTGAAGCGGTCGTCCAACTGCTTGGCGGTGACCTCCAGCATGTGGTCGAGCTTTGCAAAGAAGAGGGCGATGCGCTGCTCCTTATCCTCTACACCCATACATTCGATAGCCAGGCGCACGATATTGATGGTAGAGAAGGAGATGTTACCACGTCCGATAGAGGTCTTAGGACCGAAGCGGTTCTCGAACACGCGGGTACGGCAGCCCATGGTAGCCACCTCGTGAATATAGCGCTTAGGATCATCGGCATGCCATTCATCTGTCTGGTTGTAAGTGGCATCCAAGTTCAGGAAGTTAGGGAAGAAACGACGGGCTGTCACCTTACAAGCCAGTTGGTAGAGGTCGTAGTTACGATCTTCTGGCAAGTAGTTCACGCCACGCTTCTTCTTCCAAATCTGGATGGGGAAGATGGCCGTCTCACCATTGCCCACACCACGATAGGTGCTCTTCAGAATCTCACGCATCACGCAACGACCCTCGGCAGATGTATCGGTACCATAGTTGATAGAGCTGAACACCACCTGATTACCACCGCGAGAGTGGATGGTATTCATGTTGTGGATAAATGCCTCCATCGCCTGATGCACACGTGCCACTGTCTTGTTCATGGCATGCTGCAGCACACGGTCTTCACCCTGCAAGCCTGTGAGCGGACGCTCCAGATAGTCTTCCAGTTCCTTATCATAAAGGTGAGAATAGTCTTCGCCGTTCAGTTCTTCCAGGTTCTTCACCTCTTCGATGAAGCTGGAACGTACGTAAGGAGCCATATAGAAGTCGAATGCTGGGATGGCCTGACCGCCATGCATCTCGTTCTGTGCTGTCTCCATAGAGATACAAGCTAACACGCTGGCTGTCTCGATGCGTTTGGCTGGGCGTGACTCGCCGTGGCCGGCTGAGAAACCACCCAGCAGGATGTTGTCAAGCGGATGTTGCACGCAGGTGAGACTCTTCGTGGGGTAATAGTCCTTATCATGAATGTGCAGATAGTTGTGCTGTACGGCTTCACGGCTCTCATCGCTGAGCAGGTAGTCGTCCACGAAAGGCTTGGTGCTCTCGCTGGCGAACTTCATCATCATGCCCGCAGGGGTGTCTGCGTTCATGTTGGCGTTCTCACGCGTGATGTCATTGTTCTTCACATTGATGATCTCAAGGAAGATGTCACGCGTCTTAGCCTTACGGGCAATGCTGCGCTGGTTACGATAGGCGATGTACTTCTGAGCTACGTCCTTACGACTACTCTTCATCAGCTCCAGTTCCACCAAGTCCTGGATAGCCTCCACAGACATCTGTGAACCACCGCGCAGGGTGATATGGTCTGTGATTTGGTTGATCAACTGTTGGTCCTCGCCCTTCTCCGTATGGATCATCGCCTTACGGATGGCAGCCTTGATTTTCTCTTCATTGAAGCCCACGATTCTTCCGTCTCGCTTAACAACTGTCTGTATCATGATAATTCTAAGTGATTAATATGTTTTTACTATTGTTCGCAAATTTCGGCGACACAAAGATACAATAGTTATACATAAGTTGTCCGTTTTGGAAAACTTTTTGCGTGTTAAAAAATGTCAATTCGGTAGCATACAGATAGTTACAAAATAAAATGGAAAACTTTGCCAATTTTGCGCTTGACAAAGTTTTCCAAATAGTTCAACGCGAAGGCTAATGTAGCATGTCACATGTCGCACTTCCGGCCATCAATAGGCATGTCCGTCTTCAAGTTCTGAGGCATCGAGTTTCTTATCATTGATCTTATACCAGCAGTAGGCGATGTAGGCTATCACGAAGGGCACCAGCAGGGAAACCACGGCCATGACACTCAGCGTGAAGTAGCTGGAGCAACTGTTCTGTAGTGTGAGACTGCTCTGCAGGTCGGCTGTACTTGGATAATAGGAGGTACCATTATAACCCACCAAGAGCAGGAGCATGGTTACCGTCAGGATGGTGCCAGCCCCAGCAAACCAGATGCCTTTGTAGAATTTGTTGTCAAAAAGGGTACGGATTATACCGTAGAGCACCAGCACCACACCTACGAGGAAGACAATGGCCACCACAGGCATCTGCAACAAGTTGTGCAGGTACTTATAGGCTTCCATGCTCACCACGCCAGCAGCATCAACGGCAAAGCCGTCGGCCACAAAGATGCTTACCAACCATGCCACAAAGAAGAGCACGAAGGCAATGCCGTCTGCCCACAGACGCAGTCCGCTGTACTGCTCCAGGTTCTCATCTTCTATATTATTGATGAAATAGAGCAGTGCCAAGCAGCGTGACAGTTCCAATACTGCGATACCAAGCAGCAGATTACGCCAGTTGAGCAGGGCCTCCAAGCCGTGTGCAGCGCCTGTCCAGATGCTCACGATAGGTGCCCCAATCTCTGCCAGGTTGTTCTTCTGCACGATGAACTCAGATCCCGTGAAGAAGGTTGAGACTGCCACACCCAGAATGAGCGGAGCCAAAAAGCCGTTGATGACCAGGAACCAGCGATAGGTCTTCTGCCCCAGCAGGTTGCCCAACTTCGATTGGAACTCATAGCTCACAGCCTGTAGCACGAAGGTGAAGAGCAGGAGCATCCATACCCAGTAGGCACCACCGAAGCTCGTGCTATAGAACAGAGGGAAGGAAGCGAAGAAACCGCCTCCGAATGTAACCAAGGTAGTGAACGTAAACTCCCATTTACGTCCGGTGGAGTTCACCATCAGTCGGCGCTGCTCCTCATTCCGCGGGAGGCGGAAGAGCAGTGAGTTGCCGCCCTGCACGAAGAGCAGGAATACCAGGATGCCTGCCAGCAGGGATACGATGAACCACCAATATTGTTGTAAGAATTCGTATGTCATAAGAATTATGAATTATGAATTATAAATTATGAATTACGAACTATAAATTATGAACTATAGCCTTACGCTACATGGCGCAGCCATATAATTCATAATTCATAATTCCTTATCAATCTCTGGTCCCTTCTTGATGGTCTTCAGCATGATGCCAATCTCTGCGATGAGCATGATGGTGAAGAGTGCCAAGAAGATGAAGAAGGTAAGCTGCACGGAACCTACGCCCACAGCCGACACGGCAGCATTGGTAGGCAGCATGTCTTGAATCACCCAGGGCTGACGGCCAACCTCAGCCACTGCCCAACCAGCCTGTCCTGCCAGATAGCCCAGTGGGATGGTGAGGATAGCAATCCAGTGTACCCACTTCCACTTCGGCAGCGTGAGGTCCATCTTGTAGTAGAACCACAGCATCACCATGAAGAAGAAGATGAAGTAGCCGCCCAGATATACCATGATGCGGAACATGTAGAAGGTCAATGGCACGTTAGGCACCACATCGGTTGGATTCTTGATGTAGCCATAGCCGAAGTAAGGCATGTTCTCCTGCAACAGCTTGGCAGAAGCCACAGCGCCAGATTCATCGCCTTCTGCCTTGGCTTTACGATAGGCAGCAAAGGCACGGATGGCTGTCTTGCCACGCTCTATCTTCTCAGCCACAGGGATGGCTGTGGTACCGTCATACTGCGTATAGCCACCTTCTAATATATCATTGATGCCAGGCACAAAGCTGTCCGTGCTGTTGGTGGCCAAGATAGAGAGCACCTTTGGTATCTCCACGCGGAAGAGGAAAGGATCTATCCCGTCATCGGGGGCTTGCTTCTTGGGATTCAAGGCTGCCACGGCTATCAAGCCAGCTCCCTGCTCGCCCTCATAGAGGCCTTCCATAGCGGCCAGTTTCATAGGCTGATGCTGGGCTACTTGCGTGCCGGAGGAATGACCAGTCGCGGCCACGAGTACAGTGGAAATCAGACCGAAGATAGCGGCTATCTTGATGCTTTCCAAGGCAAACTTCTTCTCGGCCTCACGCTGCTTGAGCAGGTACCAGCAGCTCACGCCTACCACGAAGATAGCACCAAGCACCCAGCCTGACAGCACGGTGTGGAAGAACTTGTTCACGGCCATCGGTGAGAAGGCCACAGCAGCGAAGCTCACCATCTCATTACGGGCAGTGTCTGGGTTGAACTCCATGCCCACCGGATACTGCATCCAGGAATTGGCCACCAGAATCCACCAGGCAGAAATGGTGGCACCGAGTCCCGTCAGCCAAGTGGAGGCCAAGTGGAAACCACGGCTCACCTTGTGCCAACCGAAGAACATCACGGCAATGAAGGTGGCTTCCATGAAGAATGCCACGATGCCCTCGATGGCCAGCGGCGCACCGAAGATGTCGCCCACGAACCAACTGTAATTGCTCCAGTTGGTACCGAATTCAAATTCCAGGATCAAGCCTGTAGCCACACCCACAGCGAAGTTGATACCGAACACCTTCTGCCAGAACTGCGTGGTCTTCAGCCAGAACGGATCTTTCGTACGATAGTAGATGGTCTCCATGATGCCCATGACTACCGCCAGCCCCAGCGTGAGGGGGACGAAGATCCAGTGATAGATGGCCGTCAGTGCAAATTGCGCCCTCGACCAGTCGATCAGCGTAGAGTCAATGTTTTCAATCATAGTACAGATATTTAGTTAATAATAGTTCACTGGCCAATCCTCTCGATAAGCTGATTACTCACAAAATCATCCTTCTCCGAACTGTCATTGGTATGCTCGTTCAGATAGTTGGGGAAGAAAAAGATGCGGAGAATAGCAAACATGATGAAAAGCTTCACCAGGATGATGAGCCATAGCACTCTGCCCGTAGTCATGCTCTTGAAGCCATCTACGTAGAATCGCCAAATCCTATAAACCGCGTTTTTCATCAGTTGCACTTAGTAAGAGGTCATACGTTGATACAAAAATAGGAAAGTCTTTTGAACTTTCCTATTTATTTCTTTAGTTTTTTTTGAGAACCCTTATTCATCGAAAAACTTATTGAAGATCAGTGGCATGGCTTCTGGATGCATCGGGCGCATTTCCTGCAGGTCGAGATTCTTCACCATGTGCAGCGTCCCGTTCTTGTAGGTCAGGAAGTGCTCCGTCTGTAGGTGGCTCTGATAGGCTTCCTGGTTGCGGTAGATCTCAATGATGCGCACTTGGTTGGGCTGTTCTTTCATCTGCATAGGGAAGATGCACACCACGCCCGGCTCCTTGGCCACCGAAAGATGAGTGCAAACGAGAGCATGCCACTGATGGCACTCAGTATCAAGACAAGTTTTCTGTTATTCATTTCTCAGTAGTTTTATGAAGTTCTTTCCGAAGATATCGTCCACATAGGGAGCCAACTCCTCATCGTTGAGCAGTTCCATGCGCAGGATGCCGAGTTTACGTTTCAGCACATCCGTGGCCACATAGGGATAGTCGGATCCGTAGAGCAGATGGCTGGGCTCCGTGATGGTGAGCATCATCTTGATGGTTGGCACGGACACGGCTCCCGCCAGATCATAATAAAGGTGTGAAAGCTGATTGTCCCAGTCGATGTCGCCCACCATGCCTGCTGCCTGCACAGCCGGATGTATCGCCTTCATGCGAGGGATGGCCAACGGCAGGTAGGCCCCACAGTGAGGCACCACGATGCGCAGGTTCGGATAGCGCACCAGCACATTGTGCGTGATCATGTTGGCCACGGCACGGGTGGTCTCAGCCAGATACTCACTCATAGCCAGAGGCACGCCTGCCATCAGCTCATTGCTGTAGGGTGTAGGCTTGCAAGGGTGCAGAATGATGAGCGCATGGCGTTCGTTGAGCACCTCCATCAGCGGATCCAAGGCTGGATCGCCCAGATACTGGCCATAGACATTGGTGGACAACTTTATGCCATTGGCATCCAGCGAGTCGAGTGCACAGACAGCTTCCTCGATAGCGGCATTCACATCGGGCAGTGGCAGTGAGGCGCAGAACAGGAAGCGCGCCCTATACTGCTGCTTGAGCTGGGCAGCTGCCTCGTTGTTCTGACGGATGATGGCCTTGGCCTCTTCCACATCGCCGAAGTAAGGCTGTGGTGCAGGCATGGTGATGATAGAGGTAGCTATGCCGATGGTGTTCATGTCCATCAGATGCTGCTCCGCACTCCATGCCGGCAGGGGGAAGCCCTCATCGAGCTGCATGCCATGCTGTTCCAATACTGCCCTGTACTCAGGGGTTATCAAGTGGCTATGAACATCGATCACACCTTGTGCCATCAGTCCTGTAGCCATTGTCAATGCCATTAAAGTCAGTTTTGCTTTCATAAGCCGTTATCTGTAGTTTAGGGCTTCAAATATAGTTATAAGTTTTGTTTCTACAAAACTTATAGGCTTTTCATCATCCATTAAATAATTATATTCGTTCAAAATGTAACAATATTACGGATTGTTCATTATCTTTGCCCTCGTATGAAAGAGATTCGTAAGATAAAGTGTGTGGATGACTACACGCAATATTATGGTGTGAAGTCTCAGCATCCGCTCGTTGGCGTCATCTGTTTTGATGAGCTTGGGGAAGTGCGCCATAGCTTGAATGACTATGGTGTTTATGGCTTTTTCTTGCATCGAGAGAGTGAGGTGTCGCTGCAGCATGGCATGAGCAGTTTCCGGTATGAGGAGAATTCCTTGATCTGTGTGTCGCCTGAGCAAGTCGGCGGGCATCCCGACGATGGAACTACCGTACAGCTGACGGGTTGGGCGCTTCTCTTCCACCCTACGCTCCTCACTGGCACTGCCCTTGAGAATCAGATTGAGACGTTCGGTTTCTTCTCCTACATGCTCAATGAGGCGTTGAAGCTCGATGCCTATGAGTGTAACATCATTACTTCTATCCTCCGAAGCATCCGCCACGAGTTGGAGCATCGCGAGGGCAGCGGACTGAAGGGGATCGTAGTGTCTTACATCTCCTTGCTGCTCAACTATGCCCAGCGGGCTTTCCTGCGCCAGTACCCTTCGGCCACCAATCTGAAGAGCAACGACCTGCTGGCACAGTTCCACACCTTATTATATAACTACTACAAACAGGGGCTGCAGGAGAAGTTGGGACTGCCCACGGTGAGCTATTGCGCTGGGGAGCTCAGCCTCACGGCCAACTACTTCGGCGATGTGGTGAAGCAGGCTACGGGCAGCACGGCACAGAGCTACATCCAGCGGTTCATCATCCAGCGGGCCAGGCGACTGCTGCTCAATGGGGCGACAACGGCTGAGACGGCCTACCAATTGGGCTTCGAGTACCCGCAGCACCTCAACCGTATGTTCAAGAAGGTTATTGGTGCCTCTCCCTCCGAATACGTCAAACAGCTCATTGCCGATTAGGCATAGATTATGGCAGCAGTGTCTTTAATAGGCACTGCTGTTTTTTATGCTGTGCAAATGCCGGAATCCGCCAAAAAGTGCTTATCTTTGCGAGGATATAAAGAGTAAAGCTATGAGACATTATTTGACAATCGCCCTGCTGTTCTGCTTAGCATGCCTGCAGGGATGCGGCCAGAAGGCCAATCAGAGTGAGGCTCCTGCCCAGAGCAGATAGACATCATCCTGCTGACGCACATGCATGGTGACCATATCGGCGGACTGATGAAAGACGGTGTACGCGTATTCCCTAACGCAGAACTTTACATCTCTGAGAAAGAGGTGGCCTACTGGACCGACAAGGAGCTGCAGGCTTCACTGCCAGAGGGACAGCAGCGCGGATTTGCCGGAGCTCAGGCAGTGGTAGAGGCCTATAAGGACAAGCTGCACCTCTTCGAGCCACAGTCCATCGAGCAGATGACGGAGCTCATCCCCGGCGTGAAGAGCATCGCCTCCTACGGCCACACCCCTGGCCATACCTGCTACATGGTAGAGAACGGCGGTCAGCACTTCTTCATCTGGGGCGACCTGATCAACTTCCCCACCGTGCAGGTGCCTCATCCAGAGATTGCCACCCGTCATGACATAGGCCCTGTGCAGGCAGCTGCCACCCGCTCCCACATACTAAGCTGGTTAGAGAAACAGGGCATCACTGTAGCCGGCATGCACGTGCCCTACCCTGCCATGGGTAACCTTACCATGACGCAGCGTGGTCTCGAGTTGCAACTACTAGAATAATTTAATCGGAAAGAACATGAGACGAACGACATCCATCACACTTCTATGGCTCATCGGCCTGCTGCTGACGGCCAACGTCCAAGGTCAGACCAGTGTCACCACCGTCAAGGTTGACAAGATATGGAATCGTGGCACACACGCAGCTTTCACTTCGTTGCTGAAATATCATGGATTCTATTACTGCACCTTCCGCGAGGGATTTAGTCACATCTTCGATGCCGAAGGCAATGCCGAAGGGCATGTCGTGATACTTCGCTCTGCCGACGGTGACAGCTGGCAGCAGGTGTCCGACTTAGGGATGGCCGGCTACGACCTGCGCGACCCCAAGCTCTCTGAGATGCCCGACGGACGGCTCATGGTGACCATCGGAGGCTCCATCTATCGGAATCGGGAACTGCAGGGGGCGCAGCCCATGGTGTGTTTCAGTACCGACGGACAGCACTTCACCACCCCACAGCCCATCGAGATAGAAGCAGCTGCACGCAGCGAGCGCGACTGGGTGTGGCGCGTCACTTGGCATCAGGGCGTGGGCTACGGTGTGAGCTACCCCAGTGCAGGTAAGAACTACATAGACTTGCTGAGCACCACCGACGGCATACACTACCGATTGGTGAAGCGAATAAATCTGGAAGGATTCCCCAACGAGACCACCCTGCGTTTTCTCTCAGACGGACGCATGGCCATGATGGTAAGACGCGACCAAGCCGACCAGCAGGGCTACTGGGGCATCAGTGCCCCTCCTTATACCGAGTGGGACCTGCAGCCCATGGGCTTCCGCATAGGTGGGCAGGACTACACCTGGCTGACTGACGACCTGTGCATCGTAGGCACCCGCACCTACTTCACCTCTCATGCCAAGACTGCCCTCTTCCGTGGCACCCCGAAGGGCGACTGGGAGGAGATCTACGTGCTGCCCAGCGATGGTGACACCAGCTATCCAGGACTGCTCCTTGAAGGCAACGAGCTGTGGGTAAGCTACTATAGCAGCACCGACCAGCCGGGCAAATGTGCCGTCTATCTGGCTAAGCTGCCCCTAAGTCTGTTCACCGACACTGGCCAGTAAGGACCTCTGCCGCTTACTAATTCAAGTTTCGCGAGTGATGCCGTAGGCATCTTATAGGGTAGCCAGCCATGCAATGGCTGGTAATGTGGTGCGGTTACGAATTTTTCCAGCCATTGACATGGCTGGCTACCTTATTAAGCCCCGCTGGGGCTTTTGATAGCATTACTTGTGAAACTTAAGTTAATAATAAAAAGAAGCCCCGATGTCGTTAGCATCAGGGCTTCTTTGTTTCTTTCTATGGCTTGGCAACCATTGTGATTTCATGAAGAGTGAACAATCCGTTTTCATCAATCGTGATGGGAGCCGACAGCTCTGGCATATCGTCATACGTCAGCACAAGCCCTGTGGTGAATGCCACACCTGGAGTGAATACGACTTTGGGGGCACCGCCGCTGACCTCATAGTAGAGCTGCTCACCGATCCATAACGGCTGTTCGGCATCGAAGCCCCCCATGTTCTTGACGGTATTAGTGACCGTTGCCAGCAACTTGTCGCCATCATAGAGCGAGATTGTTTCACCGTCGATGCTATAGGCCAAGCGCTGCAGCAGTTCTTGCTGCACGCCGTAGGGGTTGACCTCCGTCTTCACATACGCCAAGTCGTTATCGCCAAAGCGCATCTGATGGAGCCACTCTACCCTAACGCCCGTGCCTTCCATTGCCGAACTGGTGAGCCAGAGGTCGCCCGTCTGGGCATTGTAGCTCGCCTGAGGTTCACGCGTATGGCGGATGTTGGGGAAGGTGGCGGTGAGTCCCCCTTTCGTCACATTGATGCCATAGCCCTCCGTGGATGTCTGGTATTTCTGTTTTTTGTTCATATGCATAAATTCCGATTTATCTGTTATACTTCATTCCTCAGCATATCCAGCGCCTGACATCCGTTTACTGGTGCTCATTGATAAGCCTCCATTCGCGCGGCGTGAAGTCGTCGGTGGTAGGCTGATAGCTGGCATCAGGCATATACCACCAGAACTGGCTGAAATACTTCCGCAGCTTTTTGTCTCTGAATACATAACCCCGATGTGCGTAGGGCAGATTCTGCAAGATGCGCTCACGGTCGGCCTTTTTCCCTTCCTCCAGCATGTAGGCACCAGGGTTGTAGGCATCGCTGCGATCATAGAAGGTGCCTAAGATGAAGTGGTCATAATTGATGCGCTCTGCCGACTGTATGGTCATATCGGCCACAGGCTTGAAGTTCGTGGCATGCCACTCTACGGTGCCGTTTCTGAGCGTGAATTCGGTGCAGGAGTCCTCCCAGTCCTTAGCCTTACGCATCTTGCCGATGCCTTCTGTCACCGTGAATTCAGACGCGCTGAAGAGAGAGTCGGGCAAGAAGAAATGCTTGGCTGTGTCGGTGGCCTTGATGCGCAGGGTGAAGTCGTCTATCTGCCCATTGGCCCAGCGCATGGCAGGCTTCAGCCAATAGGGCACCTCGAAAGTGCGGCCCACGCCGTAGCTCATTCGGTAGCGGTAGGTGTGGTGCACGGTGTTCTTCCCAGGCTGGAAGTGAGCCACGAAGTAATAGGCGTACGAAAAGTCTATGAGGCTGTCGAGCTGCTCATTGTAGAGCATGGCGTTATGCGGCAGGTCTTCTCCGTCCTTCATCTTCACCTCGCCGAACGCCTTCCAGTGCTTCAGGTTCAGGGGCTGGAAGTCACCATCCACCTCGTAGTCCCATTTCACCACGGCATTCATGTAGGTTAGCTCCTCACCGTTCATACGCACGGTAAAGTCGGTGATATAAGGGTGTATGCCTTGGGGGCTGAAGGGCACGTCGTCATTGTAGGGAGCGTTAGCTTCAAAGCCCATCACCACGGTCTTTGCGGCCCCCTGATTGTTCAGTTCGTATTGCACATCCACGCTGGCATAGCCATCATCGCACAGACCGATGGTCAGCACCTCCTTAGTGAGCGAGATGTCTGTTTCCTGAATGGGAACCAGGTGATTGCCGTTCACGTAGAACACGCCGTCGTTGGCACTTACGTTCAGGCCGCAGAAAAGCCAGATGGCGGCCAGCATCCATAGTCTATTTTTTCTCATTTTTCTCATAGTTAGCCGCTACAAAGATAAGAAAAAACTCATACATACGGTGTATATGGATTATTTTTCGCATATAACAAAAGAAGCCCTGATGCCGTGAGCATCGGGGCTTCTGCGCTTCTAAGTATTTTCCAGTTCCTCTATCAATCGTTCGATGACAGGCTTTAAGGTAGGCACGTCAATCACGATTGTGTTCCAAAGCTGCTGGGGACGTATTTTATAGTAGCCATGCACCAAGACGTGTCGCATACGTTCAATATCACTCCAATTCACTTCATTATGGCAGGAGCGATATTCTTGTGTCAGTTTATAGACGGCCTCGCCTATGATTTCCACATGCTTTACTAATCCGAAATAAACCACCATATCAGACTCAGCTTCCTCCAATGTATGGTGTTCTTGATAGTCTATAAGCACATTCATGGCATCAAGCATGTGCTGTAGCCGCTCTATGTCTCTAATTTGTTCTCTCATAGATCAGCTGTTTATCACGATTTGCAGATTCTACCGCAAAGGGCATTAGGCAACCATCCTCTATCAGATCCACCCGTCGCCCGATACTCTTTTCCAGTTCCCCCATCATATGCGAAATAGTAAGAAGCGAAATCCGGGCATCCTTGTCATATTCCACCAATATGTCCACATCGCTATCAGGCGTTTCCTCGCCACGGGCAAACGAGCCGAACAGCCAAGCCCGGCAGACAGGCTGCGTCTTGAAATAATCGGCAATCTTCTGTGTTAATGCTTGAGTGTTCATTTTCTATTACTATTGATTGTTAATCCTTTGGCGGCAAATTTACGTTTTTCCAATTAAATACCAAAATAATCTTGAATGTTTTCAAGTCGTATGTAAAACAAAAGAAGCCCTGATGCCGTTAGCATCGGGGCTTCTGCGCTTCTAAGTTTTCACTAAGTGGGCCGTCTCAGAGCATCGACATGCAGGATGTCACGCCCAGTGAGGTGCCAATGGCTGTGAGTATGGCGATCAGTAGCTGTATGCCATACTTGATGATTTCCTTCTTTTTCATTTACTTAATGGATAATGGTTTTTTAATGGATAATGGATAGTGCTCAATTCTTCATTCTTCATTCTTCATTCTTCATTCTTCACTCTTCATTCTTCATTTACCCAATGCCTCCGTCACCGCCGCCAGTTTCTGGATTTGGGTTGCTTGGCGTTTCTGGATCAGTGTTCTCAGTGCTGCCGCCAGTGCTGTCGGAGCTACCGCTGCTATTGCCAGAATTTCCGCTGACGCTCTCCTCTGTCAGCAGAGACTCGATGTTGATGAACTCGGCACGCTTGATGAACTCACGGCTGGAGATGTTCTGCTCCTGCTCCTGTTCTGGCAGGAAGCGGATGTGCAGTGCCTTGAGGTTCTTGCCCGTATTGAATTTCTCCTTACTCTCTGCACCGCCGGGGGTGTTCTCTATGGTGCAGTAGAAGATGCCCAGGCCTTCGATCTTCACCTTCTTGCTCTCCAGGAGCATCTCCAGCAGGCAGCTGCGGAACTTCTCCAGCACGCCATACACCACGTCGGGCGTGTAGATGGAGCCGTGCTCCGAGATGTGCTGCGCCAGCTTGCGCGTGTTCAGTGTCTCCACCGTCTTAGGACGGGCGTACCACTTGCCGTAGAAGGCAGAGTCGGTGTTCTTGTTCTGCTTCAGTTCGTAGAAAATTTTTGCCATGATGGTTGATTGTTTTTTAGGTTGTCTGTTCACTCTGCGGCCAACTCACTCTTGACGGGTGACCGCTTCCCGCCGTGTCTACTTCATGAAGTGCAACGCTGCTCAGGCTCCCTGCGCGCTTGGTGTGCCTGCCTCGTTGCAGATGTAAAGGTACTGCTTTTTTGCCACCCCACCAAAAAACTAACCAATCCATTTTTGGATTAGTTGGAAATGTTAAAATCGGACGCATTTTCACCGAAACTTACTTTCATCGCCGCAGAAAATTACTTTCACGCTCCACGAAACCCGTTTTCGTGATTTCCGCGCCCCGTGAAGTGCGACATGCGACATGCTACATTTGCTCTATTCACTATCGCTACTGAAAATGTGACATCTTACCTTATCTATTATATTATAATATTAATATTATAATATAATAGATAAAATATAACCTTAGGGTTTGTAACTACACATGGTGCACATGCGAAACGACAAATGTCACATGTCGCATGTCGCACTTCAGGCAGGTCAACGGGTGCAAATTTGCGTTGGTTGCACAAAAAAGGCTAATTATTTTTACTATTTCAGTGGGAAATGATTACCTTTGTCCTATTATCTAATCATGTAATAATGGAAAATAAAAAAAGTCCATATACGGCTGCCATCACTGGAGGAGGATTTCTCTTCTCAGAGACACGTTCGCTTCTGCCCTTGCTTCACTCAACTGATAGGGAGGCACTTCTTAAAGACGAGAAGCTGAATAACCGTCTGCTAAAGATAAACGCAGAAACGTCACGATATAGAGCTATCGTAGAAATTGCCCGTCGATACGATACTATGCCGCCTTCATTCTGGAATGACTACCTATCTATGACAGAGGAAGATCAAATGGTGGCATTATTCTTCGTCATACTAAAGACCTACAAAATCTGTTTCGACTTCCATGTCAATGTGACTATGCGAAAGTGGAATAGCATCAGCAAGTCTTTGGTCTATGATGACATCGAAATGGAATTCAATGAGGTTTCAGCCCGTGACGCATTTGTGGACTCATGGAGCGACCAAACCAAGCGTAAGGTGGCCAGTGCATACCTGACCATCCTTCGCAAAGTGGGCATCCTTGACAAAGAAGACCAGCTCCATCCCCTCTCTGCAAGTAACTTCGATTACTATATCATCAACGGCGAGCAATGGTTCCTCGAAGCGTGTCTGTTGCTGCCGTATCAGATAGAAGACATTAAAAAGCAACTGGTATGACCATCAAGGAACTCGACGATAAGCTGAACAGTCCAGGTTTCCAAGACCCTGAAAATGGTGACCTGTTTTATAACTTCTTCATCTATCAGTATCCGGCAGAGAAGGAGTATGACATCCGTCGCCAGATACAGGAATTCAAGGCTAACCTGATTCGTCCCATCAACTATGTGGACGTGCTCTGCCTGAATCTCTTTGAGGAATTCTGCATTTTCCTCGATCAGAAGAAGTTCCTGAAGCATCCCAGTATGCTGAAATACCAGTTGGAAAAGGAACAGGCAGACCCCTCAAAGGCTCAAAACACCCAAGACACGTTGACCCGTAATGCGCACAGTCCAGAATTTGTGCAGTTCCTCCACCAACGTATCATCGAGCATGTCAGCATTGAAGACAAGTATCGTCGCCCATACGTATTCATCTATGGCGTGGGTAGTATGTTCCCCTATCTTCGTGTCAACGAATTACTGGCTCTCTATGAAGACTACAACGACACCAGCCGCTACAAGATTATCGTGTTCTATCCTGGCCATCGGGAGGACAACTCGTTTCGCCTTTTCGGTACCCTTCCCGATAACCATACTTATCGTGCAACCCTCCTAATCAATGCATAATATGAAACTGAGTGAGTTATATAAAAAGCCGATCAGCCGTGCTGTAAATCCTGCTGTCAGTGCAACCAAGTTCGATCCTGAAACAGAAAAGATAGAGATTGAAGAGTACGTGTTTACTGATGAAATCATCAACGGACTATACCGTATTCTCGATGCCATCAAGAATAACAAGCCTTACGACCATGTGGGTATTTGGATAGATGGTTACTACGGTTCAGGTAAGTCTCACTTCCTGAAATATCTGGATTATTGTATCACACCCCGCATTCAGGAGAAAGCATTGGAACGTTTGCTGGAAGCTGTGAAAGCCATCGACCCACTGGACGAAAACCACAATATCAGTTGTGATTCTGATGCCATTCTCAGTATTGCCAACTGGCTGAAACGTGCCACTATCGACACCTGCATCTTCAACCTTGAAACCAGTTATGACAACTCTACTGATAAGAAGAAAGCCTTCTTGCATGTGTTTTGGAATGAGTTCAATGGTAAGCGTGGTTTCAACAAGTTCAACCTCACACTGGCCCAGAACCTCGAAAAGCCCTTGCAGGAGAAAGGCGTGTTTGAGCAATTTAAGGAGCGTATTGCTGAAGAAGGTGGTGACTGGAATGATCCAGGCGAAGCAGCCGATATGATTGACAATG
>ERZ842401.85-NODE-85-length-115133-cov-5.372165_pt1 | contig 115133 bp, 83 predicted proteins | sample MGYA00521270_ERZ842401 | MGnify/ENA primary metagenome ERZ842401 (study PRJEB31892, sample SAMEA3878208) | bioreactor metagenome | biome: Moose rumen | place: Sweden | collected 2011-10 | study: EMG produced TPA metagenomics assembly of the PRJEB12797 data set... | reverse complement strand
CATGATATAAAAAATTATTTATCTACTGCTCCACAAGCACTTCCACAAGCTGATGGCTTCTCTTCAGGCTTGTCTCCCGCTCCACAAGCTGCCGGTGCATCACCAGCTCCGCAAGCTGCCGGCTTTTCTTCAGGCTTATCACCTGCTCCGCAAGCTGTTCCGCAAGCTGCACTAGCCTGTGCGTCCATCTTCTTGTTCCATCCAAATAAGTTACTAAGTGCCATAATCAATGTCTCCTTTCAAATATCTGACAACATTTTGGAAATCCGTCCGATTTCCGTGCTATGTTTATATTATAAGTATATAATTGATGTTTGTGAAATGAAAATATGCTATAATTTATAACCAAATGGAATATATCCGGTAAAGGTGGAGGTTCAAAATGAACATTACTCAATTAGAAGTATTTTTAAGTCTTTCAGGTACTCTTAATTTTATGCAAACAGCTGAACAGCTTGGGCTTACTCAGCCTGCTGTTTCCAAGCAGATCAAAAGTTTAGAGCAAGAGCTTGGTGCCAAACTTTTCGACAGAACATCAAGATCCGTAACCCTCACCCCTATCGGACAGCAATTTGTACCGGAAGCTTCAGATATGCTTTCAATTTATTATAGGTCAAAAGAGTGGATAAGTTCTTACTATATCAATCAGCATAATTCACTGGGTATAGGTTATTCTGACCCTCATGCAATGCAGATTATTGGTAATATTCTAAGTATGGTTTTTAGTGAAGGATCTTTTAGTAATCTTACGCCACAGTTTACAATAGATCAGACAGATGCCAATCTAAGTCGGCTCCAAAAGGGTCAGCTGGATATTGTTATAGGTATAAGAGATGCCAAGTTTGATGATTCTAATATCATTTTTACCAAGCTTTCAAGTTCAGGATTCAAGTGTGCTGTTTCCAAACATCATCCTATTGCTATGCAATATATAAATTCCAAAAAGCCTAGAGAAATTTCCTCAGGGGATCTAATGGCATACAGACAGATTCTGGCAATTCCGCCTTATTTACTTAAGACATTTTTTTCACGAGGGCACAAATTGCTTCCTGTAAATGAGGATGTAAGCAATATCATATGCAATAATACAAACGAAGCCTATGGGCTTATATTATCCGGTATAGGGTATAGCATGGTTCCTGATTATCTTATAATTGACCATCCTGATATCCTTTTTCTTGACTGGAATGAAACGCCACATGCAAGATTTGGCATATATCACAAAAAAGAATATAACGAAAAAACTCCTTTGCATTCATTTATAAAGAATGCAAAGGAGCTTTATAAATCAATAAACTACGCTAACTAATATAGTTACAACTATACTTAAAATATATAATTGGGGCTTTGTGTAAAAAACCTTTGTTATATAAGTATCACGTTAACGCTACATACTAAGGCCAGTTTATTGCTGTGCCTCGTCCTTGAAGAATGCTATATGATCCTCAAGCTGCTTAGAAACATCACGCAGATCGTTGGCTGCACCTGCAAGGGTTGTAACTGTAGCTGAAAGCTCCTGCATAGATGCTCCGGTTTCCTGAGAGGATGCTGCATTTTCTTCTGATATGGCAGATAGAGATTCCATAGAACCTGATACAACGTCCTTTGATGATGCGCAGGTATCAACGTTAGAATTGATTTCTGAAACGCTTCCAACAGTTTTTTCTATGTCTTCCATCATAGAATTAACACTTACCAACGTCTGTTCCAAGGCCTTTTGCTGTGATTCATTACCACCCTTAACTTCATCGGCTGCATCAACAGCTGCATTAGCCTGTGCGAGAAGATTATCCATCTCCTCTTTAATTTCATCTGCAAGAGCTTTTGAATTCTCGGCAAGTTGTCCGATTTCTTCAGCAACAACAGCAAAGCCCTTGCCGGCCTCTCCTGCTCTGGCTGCCTCAATAGAAGCATTAAGTGACAAAAGGTTAGTCTGTGTAGCGATAGATGTGATTCCCTCAACCTTCTCATTTATATTATTAACTGCATCTTGTGTCTTGGAAATCGTACTTGAAATATGCTCGATCTTCTCCGACATAAGTACACCTGAAGATTTCAGCTCTGTAAGAGAGGCTGCGGAATCCTGTGATGCGCCCTTCATTGTATCTGCAAGAGATGAAAGTCCATTTGCATTGTTCTGTACAGAATTAACCGCTTCACCGATCGAACTTACATTTTCAGACGCAAGCTGAATTTCGTCTGCCTGCTGTGTTGCTCCTGTCGCTATTTCCTGAACAGCATTAGCAACGTCCTCTGCAGTTTGCGAAATCTGACCTGCCATATCGGCAAGATTATTGGACTGAGAGCCAACTGTCTTGGTTGCAGCCTTAATTCCTTCTACAATAGTCCCCAAAGTCTTCATAACAGAATTGGAGTTATTAATCATCTGGCCAAGTTCATCCTCTCTGTCAGTATATTTATCTATATGTTCAAAATGTCCATCTGCAAGAGCGGAAAGAGTCTTGTTAATAACTGCCAAAGGCTTGGTAATAGACTGAGTCAGGAGCACAATTATAACTGCAACAGCCACAATAGCTATTATGCACACAGCAGCCAGTTTTATAATCAATTCTTTAATAGGCTCAGTTAACTCTGACTGAGGAATCTGGATTACAAATTTCCATCCAAGATCAGAGATAGTTGTATAATATGCGTCATATGAAACACCATCTCGGTCATATAAAATCTCACCCGACTGCGAAGAAACTATTGTCGAACCGGCACTTGCAAATGAAGAATCAGACTCGTTGGTAATATTAGACTGACTACTGATCTTACTTGAATCAACTCCTGCAAGGAATGTGCCTGTATCGCCCAGCAAAAACGCTGTTCCGGCTTCACCGACCTTAACACTATCAACAATTTCATCAATTTCGGTAAGGCTTAAATCTATTGTTACGCAGCCAATAAAGGTGCTTCCGTCATAAATGGGAGCTGATACCGATGCCATGATAACTCCCGATGCATCATCATAGAAAGGGTCAGTAACTAAAGCACTTGAAGAAGCCTTTGCAAGCGTATAATAATCCTGTGAGAGATAATCATAATCTTCTGTACTGTATTCATAGGTAATACCTACAGTTGAACCGTCAAGGCACGCATAAGGCCCCACATATTTGGTACTTGCATCAAATACATAAGGCTCAAACCATAAACCTACTCCGTAAGCAGCATCATCTGCCTCCATAACTTCTGAAATCATCTGCTCAAAGGTTTCTATATCAAGCTTCTTATATGAAGCACTTACGCTTGAAGCCATGGCACTCGCCTTAGCCTTCTCCTTCTCAAATACCGCGGTAATGATATTTTCATTTCCGGACAGCTCAGAAGCCATTCTTTCGTCAATCTGTTCTGACAAAAGGCTATTGCTTGATAATGCCGATATTAGCGTTAATAGAACAAGCGCAACAATCATAACCGGCAGGATTACAACGAGCATTTTGGTTCCGACCTTTTTAAATTTCATATACCCTTCCATTCTGGAGCATAAATCACCTTAAAACACAAGCAGTAGTCAATGCAGTTGTCTTGATATACACCCTTTTGATATGCTCCTACGCAAAAAGATGCAAAGATGGATCTTTTTTATGAACAGCACATATATAGAAGCTAATACTAAAAAATATATCGGCATATTACTACCGATGTTTATAGGGAAGTGATTATAATGAACAAACATTCTTCACATATAGTTTATAACTATTTCACATTAAACTATGTTTCGTTTAAGGAATGAAGATTATCATAGAGTCATCAAGAGGAACACAGAATACCTTTTGAAAAAACAAATCTTTTTCATAATCCAACCGGCAGTGATCCCCTCGCTGCCGGCATCCCTCCCAAAAATATATCTTTTTCCAACTCAGACTTCCCACTTGTCAGACTGGCGCCACCCCTTTGCTTTTATGCAAGTGCAGGCAGTTTATAAATATAAACTGTTCTATTCCAAATAGAACATAAATTGTTTATAAATTGATAATACCCATTTAATTGGATTACTGTTCTACTTGTGCTATAACATAGTCACAAGGAAATGAAAGATACATTTCCAAAGAAACTAACAATAACAACAATTTTAAAAGTAAGGAGATGGATATTATGTTGAGAACAGTTAGAAGAAATCAAAATTGTAACGGTAGGTATTATAACGATGCATTCGATCTTATGGATGACATGTTCAACAATTTCTGGGGAACAGGACTTGAATCCACCAGTAACATGAGAACGGATGTAATTGAAGAAGATGGTGATTATAAGCTTATTACAGATCTTCCAGGATTTGAAAAGAGCGATATCAATCTTTCATTAAAAGAAGATGTTCTTACGATTACAGCAAGTCACAAGGATTCGGAAAATAATGAGTCTGAACCTAAGTACATTAGAAGAGAAAGAGCAAAGAATTCTTATGAAAGATCATTCAGAGTAGAAAATGTAACAGCAGAAGATATTTCCGCATCTTATGAAAACGGCGTACTGACTGTAACTATTCCTAAAAAACAGCCCGTAGAGCCGGAAAGTAGAAAGATAAGTATTTCATAAGTTTCTTATATAAATGCATTTCTAAAAAGGTTAACTAATGTTTAATCGGGCGGATATATGCCCGGGTTTTATAACAACAGCGAGATGGCTGCTAATATAGAAAGGAAGCGATTTTTATGTTGATGCCAATGTTATGGAGTAATGATTTTGATGAGGTTATGGATCCTTTTGATATGTGGGATTGTGCAACAGACAGGTTCTTCGGAAACGATCTTATGCAATTCGACACAATGAAGACAGATGTAATAGAAGAAGACAGCGATTATAAGCTTAAGGCTGATCTTCCCGGATTTAATAAAGAAGATATAGCAGTAGACCTTAAGAGCGGTGTTCTAACTATAAGTGCAACTCATAAAGAGAATAATGACGAAAAGGATTCTAAAGGTAAATATGTTCGTAGAGAACGCAGGGAAATGTCCTATCACAGAAGCTTTTCTGTTGGAGACGATATGAAACCCGAAGATATAAATGCTTCTTATGATAACGGTGTCCTTACAGTTACTCTCCCAAAGAAGGAAATTGAACAAAAAAACGAAGATGTAAAACGTATTGAAGTAAAGTAATGATTGGATAAGCTTCAAATTATGCTCTTCATCTTCAAATCAAAGATAATGCCCTACCGATATAGGTAGGGCGGAACAGACGTAGCCAAAGAAAACCAATCTCGCTTTGGCTACGTTTTTTTGTTTTACATGAACATGTTCATATAAAAACCCTATATATAGAAATATGGAATATATGTTCTCTAAAAAGGTCTCTTTGTATTATTTCAACCAAACTTTTCACACATTGTTCAAATCTCCAAATAAATGTAACAATTATTCGAATATAAACATTATCATATTGTACGAAGTAAACGAAATATCACTTTTTGCGATAATGCTATTGCACATATAAATATACACGATTATAATCGCATATTGGTAATTACAAAAGAACAATTAGCAAAGCAGACGAAAGTCTGTGTCGCAAAGCTATAGGGACTGTAAAATGTCAGCCAGTTGCAATATCATGATTTTTGATTATAGGCACGGAGACATTTCTTCGTGCTTTTTTTCATTATTAAAATTTTGATTAAGCAGAACATAGCATAAATTCTTGAAATAGAATTTCAAGTACTTGTTTTTGAAATTCACACTCAAGAAATCATACGATTTATTTTTGAAAGGAACAAAAATGAAAAAGAACAAAAAACTCGTCAGACAAGTATTATTAATCGCATCAGCACTTGCCATACTTATGGCATCTGTAATCGCCGGAATTGGAATGTCATATGTTAAAAAAGCATACTATGATTCATTCAAAGAAGAATTACACGCAGCTGCAGTACAGCTACAGGATGAGATCACAAACGAATGGGATGGTGACTGGACGCAAAACGAAGACGGCACCATACTTAAGGGTGGAGATGACATTCACGACGAATTTCAGGAACAGATGGATGCTCTTCACGAAACTACAGGTATAAGCTACGCAATTTTCTATGGCGATACCAGATATATAACATCTCTCATAAATAGTGACGGAGTCAGACTAGAAGGTACAACTGCCGTAAGTGAAGTTGCAAATGCAGTTCTATATGAAGGTGAAGACTTTCTTGCATCCAGTTTCGAACTTACGGGAATGGATGGTGAATGGTATGCATACTATTTACCACTAACGAATTCAGATGGAACTATAGTAGGTATGGTATTTGCCGGACGTGAAACGGATGATGTAGAAGCATCCCTTTTGCATGCAAGTCTTACAATTATAGGTGTATATGCTTTCTTTATAGTACTTACAATTATTGTGGGACACCTTCTTATCAAAAAATCAAATAAAGCCATAAATGACATTGTAAGTAGCCTTAAAAAGCTTGAAGATGGTGAACTTTCATTCTATATCGAAGATAATACCTTCGACCGTAACGACGAGCTTGGTGTTATCGCTGAAAGCTCTGCTGATCTTAGGGATAAGCTTCAGGATGTGATCAAATCTACTCTCTTGCTTTCAGGAAAGGTAACCTCATCCGGCGATAACCTTGCAGCATCAGCAGATACTGCGCTTCATGTTGCTGACCAGGTTGCATCTGCTGTTGATAGTATCAGTAAGGGCGCTGTTGCTCAAGCAGAAAATGTTGAAAGTTCTATGAATAATACTAATGAGATGGGGGATAGTATTGATGACATAACAAGTTCTGTCGAAGAACTTTCAAAGGCATCAACTGAAATGCTTGAGGATGCCAACAGAACTGTTGATGCTATAAATGAACTTATGATTCAAAACGAGCAGGTTATGAAGTCAATGAGCGATATTCATTCCCAGATTAAAGACACTAATGAAGCTGTAAAGAATATCCAGGAAGCTTCCAGCTCGATAACATCAATTGCTGAACAAACTCATCTTCTTTCATTAAATGCATCAATTGAAGCTGCCCATGCCGGAGAATATGGAAAAGGTTTTGCTGTTGTTGCCTCTGAAATAGGAACACTTGCAGTACAATCCAAGGAAGCCGCAGTTTCTATAAATGAAATATTGGAAAAACTTGTATCTGAATCCAAGATGAGTGTTGATACGATAGAAAAACTAAATGACGCATTCAATGATCAAAATACTCAGCTCAACAATACAAAAAATAATATGGATGGTGTTGTAGAAAATGTAAACAACGTTGATAGTAGCACGAAGACAATTTCTGACAAGGTACACATGCTTAACTCTCTAAAGAAAAGTTTTGCAGATATAATTACAGAACTTTCTGCTATTTCACAGCAGAATGCAGCATCTACAGAAGAAACTAACGCTTCTATGGAAGAGCTCAACGCAACATTTGCAATAATAAATGAAGCTGCTGCAGAACTCAAGAATCTTGCGGCATCACTTAACAGTAAAATTAATTATTTTAGTATAGACAACACTGTTACAGAATAAATAGATTTCCATATCAAATCTAAATCCTTTTGGGAATATAAGAAAGGGACTGCCACATTTAAGTGACAGCCCCTTTTAAATTGTAAAACGTCTCACATATAAACGGCGTCCGCCTCGTGCAAAAATAAGTCCTTATGCCGCGAAAGCGTGCCTATTAAGCGAATATTTATATATCATAACATATCAACGATTGAACTCTTAAGAGAAAGAAGCTTTTCTCTATATTCTTTGTTCTGCTTTGTAAGTTCAATTACTTCCTTCTGAAGAGCAATTACTTCTGACTGAACTGCTTCAAGCTTAGTGAAAGCTTCACTATCTGAAGTAGCAACTTTTCTTGAAACTTTTGCCTTTGTATTTTCTTTATTAGCTTTAGAAGCTCTTGTTGTCTTAGCTGCCTTTGTAGATACCTTGTTCTTGCTTCCCGGTTTTCTACCGCGCTTCTTTGGAGCCGGCTTAATTTCGTTCTTGTCAGAAGCCTTTGTTTCTGCCTTTGAAGCCTTCACCTCTTCTGCTTTTGTACTAGCTGTTGCTTTTGCTACAGTTTTCTTAGAAGTAGCCTTCTTTGAAGGAGATTTTCTTGTTGTCTTTTTCTTTGTGGTCTTTTTAGCTGTGGATTTCTTCTCGGAATTTTTGGATTTAGAAGTTTTCTTTGATGAATAGTGTTTTTCAAGAATGGCAACTGCATCTTCACTAAGAGATACTCTTCCACCTCTTGAACCTGTTCCTGACTTTTCAAGAGTTCCTTCGAATTCAGAAGCATGCTTGCTGATGTAAGCAGAAACTGCCTTAGGATTGAGTCCTCTTTCCTTTGCATAATCACTGATTGTCATTTTATTTCTCCTTGTTTATAAAAAATTAGATTTTTTTATCGTTTACATTATAATTAGAAAACGCTAATACTGCAACATATATTTTTCTATGCTTACCCATTATTTCTTTTTATTTGGAAACTTATATTTCTCTATTATATAAACATATGTTTTTTTGATACAGCGACATATGTTTTTACTATATTAGAAATGTATGTTTTTTCTATATTGAAAAACCATATTTTCAGATCATACATTATCTCTTGTAATATTTCTAACCCATTTGTAACTAAAATAATGTTTGAAGACAAATGGCCATTTAACGAATTCGTCTGTAAGAAGAAGAAAATATACCCATTTAACAGGAAGCTTTAGTGCAAAAGCTGCCAGAAATCCAAGAGGCACAGCATAACACCACATATCAACAGTATCACATATAAATCCGAATCTGGAATCACCGCCGGCTCTAAAAACTCCAACAATTATCGATGTATTAATTGTTTGCCCCATACAGTAATAGCTTTGAAGCAGGAGCATGAACTTAAGATATTCTTTGGCATTAGCAGTTATAGATGCAAAAGATACTATATAAGGCGAAAATAGAAGAATTAATAATCCTCCTAAAAGGCCTGTAACTGCCGAAAGAATGACAAGTCTGTGCGCACCCGCCTTTGCCTTCTCAAATTCATTTCTCCCAAGCATTTGCCCTAGAATTATTCCGGTCGCACTTGCAAGTGCAAATCCAACTACTGTTCCGAAATTCCTTGCAACTGTAACTACTGAATTGGCGGCAACAACATCTGACCCAAGATGCCCCATTATTATCGAATAAGTTGAATATGCAAGTCCCCAGGAAACATCGTTAAGCACAGCAGGAACCGCCATCTTCATAAAATCTTTCCACAAAATCTTACTACTTTCAAATATCTTGAAGAAATCAAGTTTGACATCTTTGGATCCGGCAGAAATAATGAGGCATATCACAAATTGTACAATTCTGGAAATTGTCGTACCAAGAGCTACTCCTGCTATGCCGAGCTTTGGTAATCCAAATAGTCCGAATATAAAGGTTGCATTTAGAAAAATATTAAGTATAGGCGCCGAAACACTTATGAACGTTGCCTGTGATACTTTTCCTATGCTTCGCAAAACAGATATAAAAATCTCAGAAATGCACCAGAACACAAGACCTAGCGCTACAATTCTAAGATATATAATTCCCAGTTCTATTATTTCCTCTTCAGGCGAAAACAAAAGCATCATATATCTTGGAATCAGTAAAGATGCCGCAGCTATAATTATTCCTACAATTATAGTAATACGAAGTGCTATTCCCTGAACTTTTTCTACAGCCTCAATATCGCCCTTACCAAAATACTGCGCGCAGAGCATTGTAGCTCCCGTCCCCATTCCATATACAAGCATGCCTATAATATTTACATACTGCACAGCAAGCGATGCTGCCGAAAGTGAGCTTTGCCCAACATAATTGAGCATTATAACATCAGCAGACGATACGGCTGCACTAAGAAGATTTTGTATGATTATCGGAAAAACTATTCTCCATAAATATTTGTAAAAAGACCTGTCTATGACCTTATTTTTGCTCTTCATTATCAACCCCCTTTGTAACCTTAGCATTTTCATATTTTAGCACAACTTACTCAAACTTCCCACATCAAAAACGGCGCTTGCTCCGGCCAGGATGTGGAAAGTTTGAACAACTTATAGTATTATTGGCGAAATATCTTGTTTAATTCGCTGATTTTGCAATTTAATATTAAGGGTTTATGATATATACTAAAACAAAAGAAGGCAACTCGCCAACATTTTCACACGTAAAAGGGGAAAAAAGATGAGTTTATTTTTAACATTGTCAGGTGGATTTCGTTTCGGTAGTTTAACAATGATGATTATTGATTATGTCATCACTTCTCTTTCATTGTTAAAAATCCTTAAGAATATAGGATATCCAAAGAGTGAATATGCATGGATTCCTATCTTTAACATCTATGTTCTTGCAACTGTTATGACAACCGGCATTGATTCTACCAGAGTCTTTATGGTCAATATTCCAACCAACAGATATCGTCTTGGATGGTTCGTAATAATGGTTCTTAGCATAATTCCTTTTGTCGGAGCACAGCTAGGGCTTGTTGCAAGAGTTTTCTATTACGGCGATTTGTATGCAAGAGTTTATGCATCTCTCAAACATGACAGCGTAGATAATCATAATGCACTTGGAATTATTTCTTCATTTATTCCCGTTATAGTCGTATTCATAGCACTCACATCTCCTGATACCCCTATTAAGGTGGAGCACAGATCCGGTGATATACTTGCTGAATCTATATAAGCTATTTCTAACATAGTTTTCGCTATAACATTACAGATTTTATCATGAATTTAAAAATGCGCTCTAATATCTTTTGAATTTATTCAAAGATATTAGAGCGCTTATTCATATATGGGCATAAACTCATATTCGATTTAAGCCTTCTTACTCATACGTCACATAACACTGAATTTTGCGGTACTTTCATTAAGCTTTGTAGTAACTTCATTATTTTCATTCATAGCAGAGCCAATTCCTGATATTTCGTCAACCAGTTCCTGCGAATTAGACGCTGACATATTGATAGCATCAGAAGCTTCCTGCACAGAATCCGTAATAGTTGTTATAGAAACTGCCATATCTTCCATTATCTCGTTAAGTTCTCCCGTTTCAGAAGATATATGTTCCAGCATTACCGTGATAAACCCGGCTGTAGCTTCATATTTGTCACCCGTTTCTACATACGAATCATAATCCGCAAGCACTGTTGTATTGATAAAGTCAATTACTTCAAGAGCATTATCAGAAAGCGATTTAACAGCCTGTGTAACTTCATTACTTATCCCTTGTATATTAGCAGCTGTCTGACGAGAATTATCTGCAAGTGCACTGATTTCTTCTGCAACGACAGCAAATCCTTTGCCTGCTTCTCCTGCTCTTGCTGCTTCGATAGATGCGTTTAATGCCAGTAAATTTGTCTGGGATGCTATCTCAAGGATAACGCCTGTAAGTTCATTTATCTGGGATACCTTCTCGGAATCCTTTACAGATTTTTCGAGAATGCCGGAGAGTTCTTCCATCCTCGATCCTGTGCTGTCTTTCTTATTCATAGCCTGCGTTTTAATTCCATCGGCCTCTACTTTGATCTCCGCAGCCTTCTTATTGCCTTCCTCAACTCCGTTATTAATCTTATTTGTAGCTGCTTTTACATTATCCAGTTTAGTATTAATGGTACTCGCCGTCTCAGATACGTTCTGCATTGATGCAGAAAGTTCTTCAAGTGCAGCAGAGGTATTGGTAACGTTATCGGATGCAAGCTGTACTTTCTTCGTAACATCTTCTGACGAATCCGAAAGCAACTTTGCACCTGTTTTCACATCTGTAAGTATTTCCTGTAATGTCTCTATAAATTTATTTACTCCATTTCTGAAATACATTATTTCAGAAGATGTTGGAGTTTTTAGTCTGTCGGTCAGATCGCCTTTTCCATCTTCAATCTTATCTATTATATTATTAAGTTCCGATGACATCTTGGATATCTTGCTGACTATAACCTTGTGAGTTATGAAAAAGCTAAGGCCAAGGAATATAACAAACGCCAAAAAGCCTATCATGGATATCCTCATGCTTTTCGATTCCAGTTCAACTGTATACTGCTCAACTCCTGTTATGATATCGCTTGTCTCTTCTCCAAATTCTACAAACAATGTATCTATTTCAAGCATTTTATCTGTAACGTCTGTTTCAAGAAGCACTGTTGTTTCTTCTTTTTTGTCACTTAGCATAAGCTCAGTACATTCTTGCAAAATCTCATTGAACTCTAAAACTTTGGTCTGAATTGAAAGAGCCGTCTGGTAAGCCAGCTGTGAATTTGCATCTGTCTTATCTTTTAATATATCTACTATTTCCTGCGATGTATCAGCAATTTCCTGCTCATAGGTATCCAAGTCGTTTAGTACGGTAGCTCGTATATCTTCATCTTCCGATACCATATAAACATATGGCTGAGAATACAGGAAATATAGATCAGAATCTACAGTTTCTTTGCTGGCTGCCAGCGAAGAGACATACTCAATCATCTGCGTAGATGTTGACATGCCTTCGCTTAGACTACTCATTACAGCCGCCATAACTACGTTGAATACAATAAATAACATCAAATTGGTAACTATAACACTAAATGCAATTGATTGATACCATTTAGGTTTTTGAGAGTGGGACTTTTCCATATAATCGATAGTTTTTTCCATAACCTTTTCCTCACTGAAATATTACTGCCGCCAAACAGACATAGAAAAATCTGCAAGAACTTATAAGAAACGGCAAACGTCCAACTATTCAGTGAATATATCGGCTAAAATTCCCTAAAAGTAAACCCTTAGTGCTTAATAACTCAAACTTCGCACTTGCCAGACTGGCGCCTCCCCATCCGGATTCCGGGCATCTTGGTTCTAGATCTTTTTCAATATATTTCCACCCTTTATCGAACAAAAGCTTTTTCATATCATCCTCATGTATTATTCTTCAAAAAAAGTCGTTTGGCCAGCCTTGCATTTTACTTTCTTTTTGTCAACTTCAAGCCATACGTCCATAGCATTTGGATTATATACAAAATCGCCGCTTGCAGAAAACTGCATTCTGTCGGCTGCTTCCATATAGTCGACAATTTCTATGTTTGTGGCATACCATATATCATCAAGACCTCCTATCAGTTTGCAGAAGTCTTCAATCGTATCCCAGTTGTTTTGCTGTGTAAATTCATAGCTATGCCCCCATACATACATCATATACAGATATTGCGTCTTTTTCATATTCTTAAATTGATTGGCCAGTTCAATAAGCTCATGATTATGATGGCAAGTCGGATTCCACATAAGGAAATTTTGCGGCATGGAGAAATTGCCAGTGCTCCAAACAGTTCTTGCATGTCTTATTCCGCATCCGGGAAGAAGCGATACAATTCTGTCATTAACTGAACCATTTGGATAAGCAAGCCCTCTAACCGTATATCCAATGGCATTTTCAAGGGCGCGTCTGTCCTCAAGTATTTCCTGCAGAACCTGCGTACTTGGGCATCTTTCGATTGTTGGATGCAAGGCTGTATGACAGGCAACTTCATGACCTTTGTAAAGTTCTTTGTACTCAGAAATTGGTATCCTTTCCTCGTCGCCTCGTATCCCTGAATTTAAATTGAAAGTTGCTTTTATTCCATATTCATTGAAAATAGAGACAAGCCTTCTATCCTCTATTCGGCCATCATCATAGCTGCAGGTCAAAACTTTGTGTTTGCCCTCCGGAAAACATGTATATATAACCCTCATTGCTCTTCCATCTATTATTCTCATACTAAATCCTCCTTTTTGATCAAATCAGTCAAGCGGTACGTCTTCAAAATCCATATCAGATGCGTAATAGTAACTTGTATAGCAGGTCTGATTGTAGCAATTATTCTGCCATGCTATTCCTGTTCTGTACATAATATCATCCATAGGTGTATATAGTTTGTATTTGGTTATATTTGTATTGGTATATATACGAATTGCGTTATCGTCATTTCGTCTTAGAATTATATCTTCCCTAAAGTCGCCAAACAAGCTTGCGACAAGGCAGGGATTGCCCTTGGTTGAATTATTGCAAAGTGTATCCTTAGGCCTTAACATAACTCCATGAGTTATATCGTTTATAACGCCTATATGTTCTCCGTTTATATAATCCGACCGGTCTAAAACCTGCGTCGTCAAATCTTCTGCCCATCTTATTGCCTGATTAGTCGAAGGTGCTTCTAGATTAGACAGCTCTTTTCCCTTACAGGAATAAACATCATTGACCCATACCTGCAAGCCTCTTATATTCTTGTCAATATCGCCTATCATACATCTTCCAAGGTCTGTATTGGCATAGACACCGAAAGGTCCTATATCATTACCTTCTTCATCATATCTTTTAAGGACATCTCCTGTCTGTGCATCTCTAAGTGCATATCCATAGGGGGCAGCTTTGGCGCCTTCGAATACATTGAATATTTCAAATCCGGGTCTGTCAGGATCAATCCTTGCAACATGCATTGAATCCCCATGGCCGAGCTTTGCTACAGTCCCATCCGGGAGTTTATCATAGCTACTGTACTTAAGGCTTCCGTCATTATCAATACATGCTGCTCCGTAAATAATCTCCTGACATCCATCATCATCTATATCCGCTACAGATAAGCTATGATCGCCTTGTCCTGCCAGACTCCCATATATTGGATCTGTTCCTTCCAGCTCGTGTGGATTATCATTAAAAGGGTTGTTCATAGGCACAAAGCCGGAGTCCACATCAAACCTTTTGTTAAAATGACCATCTCTAAAATCAAATGCTGCAATAGTTGTCCTTGTATAATATCCTCTGCACATAACAAGAGACGGATGTATGCCATCAAGATAAGCAACACAGGCAAGGAATCTATCTACTCTGTTACATGGCTCGATTCTTGGAAGTGCATAATCTCCCCACATAAGGCCATCATCACATCTAGGGAACGGATAATCGATTGTTTCAAGCTCTCTTCCATCCCCTGCAAACATGGTAAGATACTCAGGACCGTCGTATATAAATCCTTCAAACTCTCGCAGTTTATTCTTGCCACTTCTGGACGGTGCATATACATCCATAAAATAATCTGCAAGGTCTCTTGCATCCTCTATAGAAAGGGGATACTCATACTTATCTTCTATCCCAAAGCATTTCTCCAATGTCTTTGGCCAGTTTCCTTTTACAACCTCAGGGTGCTCTGTCCAGTTCATGAACATTTTTACAATATGCTCATAGTAATCCTTTCTTGAACATACGTAGTCATCAGTGTTTGAATACCCGGCATCTATATCCTTTTGTGGCATCGAGATATATCTTTCGGATATTATAGTATTGTTATGATATATAGTCATTTTGGTTCCGGGTGCTGATTTTACGGCCATTTCAGCTTTACCATCGCCGTCAAAATCATATACCATAAACTGCGTATAGTGTGCTCCTGCTCTGATATTAGGTCCCATATCAAGTCGCCATAATATCTCCCCTGACAACTTGTAACAGTCTATTATACAGCGTCCTGTATAGCCCTTTATGCTAACGTCATGAGAATTGGTCGGATCCCACTTGACTATGTATTCATATTCACCATCCCCATCAACATCTCCAATGCTCATGTCATTAATTGTATACTCGAAAGCTTCTCCCGAAGGAGTTACAGAACCTTTTGGCCTTTTTAGATTGATTTCAAAATAGTTCTCCCCTGTTGGCCATACTTTGACATCTTGACATCTTCCATCAGCTTTATTATTTGTTCTTTTAAATGCACCGTCCTTAGCGCTTTCAATATTATTTTCATAAGCATCAATAGACTCTGTCCCAGACAGAATTGCTTCAACACTATAACTGTCATTTATAGTTCCGTCTTTATCAAGATAATTACAGCTATCTATAACAAGTGCTATTTCTATACCATTTCTATATATTTTAAAATCTGTTCCGGTTAGACCATTTGATAAGGCTCTTGTTGCCTCTCTTTTGAACATTCTCCATGCTAAAAAGATTCCCTCATCCGTCTTTACCGCTATTAGACCTCTATTCATATCTTCAAGCTGCGGATGTATTTTGAATTTAGCATCGCTTGTAGCATTACCCTTTGCAATTGTTTCGCCGTCCTTATTAAGTGCTTTAACTTCTATATAATACTTTTGGAATGCTTTTTTATTCAAAAGATATTTATTGTCCTTGATGATGGCAAGATTCCTGTATTGCATGTTGTCTCTTTTGCTGTCCTTATATGCGATTTCATAATGATCCGCGCCTTTTATAAAATTCCAGCTGATATCAATTCCAAAGTCATTCCTGTATTCAAGGCTAATCTCTAAATCAGTATCTGTCATACCTTTGGTCATGCCTCCTGTCATATCTTTGGCCTCATCCTTGGTCATATCTATAGTCATATCTCTAGTCATGTCTCTTGTCATATCTCTAGTCATATCTTTAGTCATATCTTTAGTCATATCTTTGGTCATATCTTTACCCTTACCTTTTATATTCTGAAATTTGCATCTATGTCATCTCTTACGAATTCAAGTGCTACTATGACATTAAGGCACCACTGCGCTATAGTATTGGTTGAAATTCCGGGCATTTCGTGCAAATGCTCTTTATTGCCTGCATTCTTTATATCGAAAATTTCAAAGCCGCTATCTCCAAGCTCTTTTTGCACAGCAGAGCTTAGAATATCCCAGACCTTATGCCCCAGTTCATGATCGCCATAATAGTGGGCTCCGTAAGCTATTACCCCGGCAGCCATATATGGATAGGTAAATTGTCTGTTCTGAATCATACCATTTGTAAGACTAAACTGTTTCTCATGAGACATGGGATAAAAGCAGCCAAAATCCGCCAACATCTTATTAAACTCTTCATCATCAAGAAGATCTGTCAGCTCAAGCCAAGTCTGCTCTGCTCCCTGACATATTTCCAGATGAGTTCCACCTGTTGCTCTATCACCTATATACCTTAAATGCGAGCTCTTGGGATCGTATTCAAAATCAGAGCCGGAAACCAACTTCATAGGTGTTTCTTTCAAATCTTCAATTCCCACTCTTATCTTAGCTTCGTAGGCTGAATCATTTTTTCTCTCCCATTGTGTAAGCCAGTTAGAACAGAAACTCGACCAGTCAGGGCCGGAACGCGCATGGGTAGGATAAATCATTTTTTCTTTATCAAAAAAATACCTGAGTGGATCCATATTGACAGTTGAAAAGTCAGCATCTTTGACATCTTCAAATACGTCTTCGAGCCTGTAATCACCTGTAAGATAGTACATAAATCTGTGATGCCCTGCCATAGCAATCCTGGCCTCTTTGCAAGGACACCCCCAGTGTCTTACATTATGACGTGAGCCTAGGCCTTTAAGCTTACCAAGGTGATAGGTATCAACTTCCGAGCAATGAATAGACATAGCCTGGGCCATTCTAAAAACATCCGATCTTCCTGTTCGAAGAAAATAGTACCAAAGCCACATCGTAGGTACAAGCTCGGTATTCTGCCATGCATATCCGCCCATGTCGTAGCGCCAGGTATGTCTCTCTTTATCATAGGTATGCATAACATCACCATAATCAAACATTCCGTACCAGTTCCTTAAATCAACTTCGTTTTTATAAAAATCAAAAGCTTTATCAAGATACTGTTCCAGCTTATCACACGCTCCTTCTTTTCTAAGGCTCCAATATCCAAAGGCTTTGTTATCATGTAGATACCCGGCATCATGGACATATATACACCTTGTGTTTACCTCCCGGTACAAATCCTCCATCTGCGTATCAGTTGCAATCATAGAGTCTTTATTGTCTGTCACAGCACTTATCATAAATTCGCTGGTATTTCCGATTCCATATGCTGTTGCTCCAAAGTCATCAAAGCCCTCATAATAACTTTGTGAATATGCACTGTCTGTATAGTGCCTGAAATCCATTGCTTCAGACTCCGGCGACCATAACCATACACTTATTGTTGCCTTGTCCTTATCCAACCCTAAAACCGAAAGGCTTGACGGATACTTCTGCCAAAAGTCTTTATATGCAAGGGTAATATATCCCTTCTCTCCTCCAATCGACATTGTTCCGGGAGCTCTTTGGCCATGCAGGCCTTCTATATAACAGCAGTTATCCTTACTGATCTTCTTCCTTATTACGTAGCCCATAGAATCTTTTTGCCACAGAGAATACTCTCCCCAAAAAGGCATGTCTTTGGAAGCTTTAATTGCATCTGCATCTTTGTCTTCATCAAGCAAAAGCTTCCTACCTATAGCCTGAGTATGATATATGGAATTGTTCAGTCTTGGATGCCAGGTTAGAAGCTGAGCTACCTGCTCGTGAAAAAATCCGTTATCTACTCCGTATTTAATATGCCTATTATACATAGGACTTCCTGACAAAATCACCGTTTCAAATCTAATACCGATCCCCTTTAGGAAATCCTTATATTCATCTGCATCCCACAAAAAGGTATATTCAAATCTAAGTTCAGGTCTTTTCTTGTAGGCTTCAATATAAATAACAAATGGAATTTTTCTATTTCTATCATTTAAGCTTTCATGTATGCCCTCTATCCTTATAACAGCTCGAACGGAGCCGATTTCTTTTATAGTTGTTTTCTGAATATTCCCTTTGTAACGCTCTATACTAATATCATATATTCCATCTTTTTCTGAAGATCTATGCTCCAATAGCAGCTCAGAATATGCTGTGCCAATAATCTCTTCCCCATCTCTTATATAGTCTTTGATAATGTTTTGCCCACTTTTGGCTACTTTTAATTCTCCGTTTGGAAAAATAAGCTTGTAATAATCATTTGTTTCAGCTATCGCTATAAAACCATCGCCGGAATAATTGTCTATTTTCCCTTTTCCTCCTGTTACAGCTTCTATAGCTATTTCATCAGGTGCATCGTTACATTCAAATACATGTCCTGCCCACTTGATACTTCCATCAGGCCAATAGGCAAGAATCCTTGATTGTATATCATTTGTATTGTCTACAATTCTGAACGCCTCGCACTCTTTTAGGCTTCCTTTTGGCCAATAGCTTCCAAATGATGCTATCCCTGTTTTCGCCCTATCTGATAATCTATTTAGTACAACCTTGTTGTCCCCCATTTTGGCCTCCATGTATTATAGATAAGCTGTTCATCAAAAATTGAAAAATGGGGCATCTACTACGCGCAAATGCCCCACTGTAACTTCTTTTAATTATTAGTTTGCGTGATACTGTTCGTTTACTTCGTCAATGATGTCCTGATAACCCTGGTCTAATACTTCCTGCCATACAGCTTTAAGTTCATCCTCTGTTATCTCACCGCAGATGTACTGTGTACGAGCCTGGTTGATCTTGTCATCAAGAGTTGAGCCTTCTGTAGAATAAGTCTCTGAATTTACAAGATATGCAAGAGCAGGATTGAGAACCGCATACTGCTCAGCTTCAGCTTTTACCTGCGCTTCAAGAATCTGGCGCTCTGTCTTCTCAGCTGTCTTGGATGCTTCAATATTAGGAATATATGCTACAAGCTGGTTAAGACCCTGGTAATTAGCCTTAAGATTATCTGAATCTTCAACTTTAACAATGTATCCGTTGTCATCAAGAGTATAGTTATAGCCCTCAACACCATTGTCAGCAAGAACTATCATTTCGTCATCATTCATCTTGTCAAGGAAAGTAAGTGCAGCTTCAATCTTCTCTTCTGTGTCGCATGTAGATGCAGAAAGTGTGAAATATCCGTTATATCCGGATGTTGCAAGTGTGTGACCATTTATCGCTCCTACAAGGTTCATGGAAGCGTACTCGCTGTCATCTACTACTGATGGAACTTCGTTAGTTACGAAATAATCCCAGATCCTGCGTCCGCCATCAAGAACGTCGATATAAACACCATTCTCACCATTCTTACATCCGTTTGACCATGAGTCAGTAGGACGAGTTGCCCAGTCAGATGGCATAAGGCCGTCATCGTAGCACTTCTTAATCCAGTTAAGAGCTTCAAGATATTCTTCCTGTTCGAATACAGGTACAAGTTCCCCGTCAACCTCAGCCCATCCGTTACCAACTCCAAACCAGGTCTGAATGATATCGAATACGCCTGTATAAGATGTCATTTCCATACCAATTGTATCGTCAACGCCGTTTCCGTCAGGATCGCCATATGTGAACTGATAGAGCATTTCATATACGTCGTCAACTGTTTCCGGAACACCAAGTCCAAGCTTATCAGCCCAGTCCTGTCTGTATGAGATTCCGTAACGACCGATTACACGCGCCCTGTAAATACCAATCTGCTTGCCATCAACTGTAAGAGATTTGGCAACTTCTGTATTCTGCTGGGAAAGGTTAGGATATTTCTCTGTATCTTTAAGATATTCCGTAAGATCTACGAAAGCACCCTGTCTTGCTGCATTTACAACTGTGCCGTTAACAGATCCGCTAAATGTCATGATCATAGGCATTGTGCTTGGATCCGCAAGAGCAAGAGTTGTCTTTTCCTCTAGTACATCACTTAGAACCCACTGAATCGATAGGTCTGTTCCTGTGTAATCCTTGATAATATTAAGTGTCTCTTCAGCCTTGTCTCCTGAATTTGACATACCGGCATTAAAGTCAATTGCCATAAATGTTACTGTTGGATAAGTATCCGATGTTGTAGTGTCGCTGCTTCCTGAGCTTTGAGCAGATTCTGTACTACCCTGACTTGTTGTCCCTGATTGGTCTGTGCTATCAGAGCTTGTCTGGCTACCGCATCCTACTGCAGCAGAGGTAACCATTATGCTGCACATCGCAACCGCAGCAACCTTTTTGAGTTCTCTTAATTTCATGTAATTCCCTCCTTTTATTTAACCTTCTATTTAATCCTCCCTTGTGGCGGATTTAACCATTTCAAACTACTTCTTATCCTTTTACAGCACCTACCATAACGCCTTTGGTAAAATATTTCTGAACAAAAGGATATACAATTAGTATAGGTACTGTTGCTATAACTGTTGTAGCCATCTTAACTGCTTTATCCGGAGGTACTCCGTTTGAATCATAATAGTCAAGTGCCAGATCTGATATAGCACTGGCTTTGAGGATAATATTTCGAAGCATAATCTGTATAGTATATTTGGTTGGTGTCTGCAGGTAAATCATCGCACTAAAGTAATCATTCCAATGTCCTACGCCGTAGAAAAGAGCAACTGATGCAAGGACAGGTTTTGACAGTGGCAATATAATTGTAGTAAAAATCTTAAGTTCACTTGCTCCGTCCATAAGCGCTGCTTCCTCAAGTTCTGCCGGAAGCTCCTGAAAGAAATTCTTAACAATGATCATGTTGAATGGGCTTATTGCTCCCATTAGAATCAATGCCCAGAACGAGTCGTACAGACCATATGCCTTGATGACCATGAATGTAGGAATAAGACCTCCCGAAAAAAGCATTGTCACAATTACCAAATTCAGAATCACATTCCTGCCTCTAAGATGCTTCTTAGACAGCGGATATGCAAATGTTGCAGTAAAGAACATATTAACAAGTGTTCCCAATACTGTCAGCTTTATTGAATTGAACAGTCCCATAAGTATATTACCTTCTTTGATAGCATACTTATAAGCGTTCAGTGACCATACATGCGGAATTATAAAAAATGCTCTCTGTGTAAGCTCTTTATCTGTAGCAAAGGAGCCGGATATAACATACAGAAACGGAAGGAGTGTAATAAGTCCGGCCAGTCCCATAAAAAGATATATGATCACGTCTGTTATTCTATATCCAAGGCTCATCTTAACGCCATGATTGCCGCGTGCTTTAATTGCCGTCTGTTGTGTCATCTTATTTTCCCCCTTAATAAATGCCTGATTCTCCGGCCTTTTTAGCTATATAATTGGAGCCGAGTACCATGATCATTCCAACTATCGATTTAAAAAGACCTACTGCTGTCGAGAATGAATATTGTGCACTGATAATACCTTTTGTATAGACGTAGGTATCAAACACTTCAGATGCCGCAATATTAAGATCATTTCTCATAAGGAATATCTGCTCATATCCCGTATTCAGAAGGGAACCCACTCTCATGATAAGGAGAACTATAATCGTACTCTTAATAGCAGGAAGTGTAATATACCACATCATCTTCCATCTGCCTGCTCCGTCTACTCTTGCCGCTTCGTACATTTCCTGATCAACCCCCGCAAGTGCTGCAAGGTATATGATGGTTCCATAACCGGTTTCTTTCCATATATCCTGACCTACAATAAGTCCCCAGAAGTATTTGGAAGACGAAAGAATCGGAATAGCACTTCCCCCTGCAAGCTTGATAGCCATATTGATAAGACCATCCTCAGTACTAAAAAGCTGATAAGAAAGAGATGCAACAATAACCCATGATACAAAATGAGGAATATAGATAAATGTCTGAATAGTTCTCTTGTACCAGCTATGTCTTATCTCATTTAGTAGAAGTGCCAAAAAAATTGGTGCCGGAAAATAAAATACAAGCTGAAGCAACGAAATCCCCAATGTGTTCTTAAGAAGCATTCCAAAATCATGATTGGAAAAGAACTTGGTGAAGTTACTAAATCCTACCCAAGGGCTTTTCCACAAGCCCATAAATGGCGAATAATTCTTGAATGCAATGATGATACCTGCCATTGGAACATATCTAAATAGTATAAAGTACAAAAGTCCCGGCAAGAGCATTATGTAGAGCCATTTATGTCTTTTCATATAACTCCATAGCGAAACCTTGTTAGCATTTACGATGTCCAACGATGCTGTCTTTGTAACATTTTTATTTGCCATACGTCACCCTCCCATATCCATATATCTGATCTGATAGACAAATTCTAAATTCTGCATACATGTTACGTCTATAATCATTTCATCGACAATTAAAAAAGTGCCGCATTTGCGACACTTTTAATTTAATGATTATATGTATAATCATTTTATTTCATTGCTGTAATCAAGGAGGCGAGTTTCGAACCCCATAATATAAAGTTTCAGATGTCATGCCCTGAATTTTTAACACTGAAGTGAACGCGAAATACTTTATAAACCGGCTGAACCTACACAACATTAAAGTGGTGGCACCAGTTTGGCAAGTGGGAAGTTTGAGTAAGTTATTATTAACAGGTCTTTAGCCTCAATTTATTTTGCCAAATATTCCTGCCTATATTTGCCGGGAGTAACACCCTCTTTTTTGTTAAAAAACCTTATGAAATTCTGCGTATTAGTGTAATTCAATTTTGCTGCTATCTGAGCAACCGTAAGATCCTTGTTTAGGAGAAGCTTTTTGGCTGTTACAAGTTTGTATTCTTCGATCAGATCACTAAAGGTCATATTTCGCTCCTGCTTAAGTACCTTCCATAAATAAGTCGGATGGTATCCAAGGCTTCTGGCACATTCCGAAAGAGAAATGTCTCCTTCTTTTTGCTTTATCAATTCGGCTACCGACTCAATCAATAAACCGGTCTTAGCGCTGGAATTTGAGAAATTCTGCTCAATCAAGGGATCTATCATTGTTCTCTTAATATACTTGCGAGTATTGGACAGGTCATAGCTGTGAATAATATTCTGATAGATATCACTTATACCCTCTTTAAAAACGCTGTCATTATGATACCCAAGTTCTCTTGCCGCTATAACTATAGTATTGATATACTGTACAAGAAAGATTAGATTCTCCTCATGGCTATAGCCATGACTTCCCAGGTTCCTAATGAAATCATTTGTTATCTCGTACGCTTTTTCCTTGTCGCCCTCGACAATTGCGTGGTAAATATGTTCCTCAAAATCCTTTTCAAAAGTCACTCCCTTATTATTTTCGCTTTGCTTATAGGACCGAATGTAGCTTTCCTGCAACTCAAAGCCTTGCTGCATATGGTCTGTAACATTGTTCTCTGTATTAAGAGCCAGGACGCTTTCCTGATAACAATTGTAGAGCTCGTGCTTATTATTATGGATATCGCTTACTCCCGCTCCAATCAAAAGCCCCTGCATAAGCTGCTCAATATATTCCCTTACGCAGTTATATATTAGTGATATTATGTTCCCGTCTTCATTATTCAAATCAACAAGGCAAAAGACAGCTCTTGCATAGTAACATGGCTCTAATATCAGATATTTTCCAAACCTGTCAAAGATGAATTCAGAGAGACTACGAAGTATCTTTTTCTCATCCGCAGAAGATATATTAAGTTCATCATTTGATGCTCTTAGAATAAAAGAGATAGCGATATAGTAATTGAATCTATCTCTTTGAACAAGCTTTTCGAGATAGTCATCAATCTCTTCATCAGACAGCTCTCCCTGAAGAATTCGCCTTTGAAAAAGCTGTGTAACGCCCTTTTGGAGCACCACATTATTGCCGCTAAGCTCTTTGAGCGAATTGGCTACATAAGTAAGTTCATCTTCGCCGGGCTTTAATTTATTGGTATTACCTTCAGATATCTTATGAACCATTGTATCAACAGGCTTATATATCCATCTAAATCCAAGATAAGCCAAAAGCGCCGACAAAAGTATAATGACCACTATCATAAAAAATGTATATGAATAACTGATATTTTCAAAATAATCGCCTCTTGTTGCAACATAAAAGTTAAGCCCGGGAACTTGGTAATCCCCTACCGAGACATAATATTTCTCATTATCATAATTCATAGTATTAAGTTTAGAATCAGATTTATTGTAAGAAAGCGTTTCTGCAAGGTTTGATGCCAGAAGCTTATTGGTTGCATATACAACACTTCCTAAATTGTTCGTTATTACAAGTTCCTGTCCATCAACAATACTATCTTTGGCAAAAGAGCCTATGGCATTTATATCTATGTTGACGATAAGCACAGCATTGAAATCCTTCATCCCACGGGGAAGCCCCATAATAAGATCTAATCCGTCAAGAGAAACTGTTGTTCGATATTGTCTGTCAAGATTGTCAGGTTCATCGGCTTCAATGCTCTTCCATAAGATTCTCGAAGACGATTCATTTACATCATCATATATTGTTTGTAATACATCAATATTTGACGTTTCATCAAACTTGTACATGCCTTTGGAGCTGAGTATCCACTTGGTACTATAATTGATAAACGAATATCCGTTTATATAGTCAGACACTATGTTGTTGCCGGCAAGGCTTGTGCGCGCATCATCAATATGACTATACTGGCTATAATCCACATCATTATTGGTGATATAAGTCACTTCGCTCTTATCTGCAAAAACAAGATAATAGTTATAAACACTATCAAGCTGATCTGACACAAGCCCTATCACCTGCTCAAGCGACGAATCCGACAGCTGCGCCGCCCTAATCGCCCTTCTGTTATAGGCACTCCTAAAATAGTATGCCCCAAAAAGCCCCACAGCGACCCCTACAAGGATAATGAGACACAGAAGAACCCTGTATTTGTAATTGATATATCTTATCTTAATATTTTTTATTTTTAATATATCTGATAGATTAAAGCATCTTTTCATAGCTATATCCCGTACAAAAAACATCTAACAAGTTATTGCAAACTATAAACCTTAAGGTCTCTGTATTCTGCCACCATTGGCGCAAGCTGCCTAAATCCAATGCAGCCGTCTTCAAGTAATGGGCCATAGCTTACACCATCATCAATAAATTCATACAATTTCAAATCATTGATACAAAAAGAGACGTAACCAGCTTTTTTGACAACTGCAATTTTGTACCACATAGCATCATCTGCCGCATCCGGGATCGGATCTGCTCCCTTTGCTACCAGATGAAATCCATAGCTCTTACGAAGATTGCAGGTATGGAAGGCTCTTTCATCAGGCTCTTTTCTTCTAAAATATGAGGCATGAAAACAATTTATGTCGCCATGATGATACATATTATATTCGCCGTTTCTCTTGGCAATAGACTTATCAAAAATGCTCTCTTTATTAACTCCCCTGGCAGCAAAAAAAATCATCGCAAGCCCAGGTTCCTTAATGGGTCTAAACTCCCATGTGATTTCAATATTATCCGGAAAAATTATAGGACACCAATATGTAAAATTGGCTTTCTGACCATTTGACGGATCAAGCGCATTCTCCAGCTTCATTACGCCATCTTCAAATGTTATTTTAGACTTCCCTTCAAGAACGAAATCGCTGACATCAGATGCACTTGCCAGCGCATTCTCATAAATAAGACTCTTCATGTTTCCTCCCAAAGCTATAGGTCCCCTACCTATTTGCCTATTCCATTATACACTAATAAGGCAAAATAGAGTATCATATATGTATATCCTCTCAAACATTTATCAAAAACCAATCATCCTAAAAAGCGAGGGAAATCATGACAAAAGACCAAATCAAAAAACAGCTCGAGGAGATGATCGCACATGCTGTATATCAGGCAGTCAGCGATCCTATAAACGCAGATGCCTGGACTAGTTTTAGAACCTGCCTACAGGATGCTGAAAATCAGCTCGAAGGTATGGGCAAGCCCAAGACAAAAGCAGCCCCCAAAGCAGATCAGCTCTCTGCACGTATGTTATGCATATGCGTTAAGATTGCGATGGTTGACAGCATGAAAAGAACATCGCTTTATCCAAACGATATGCAGGAAATTATAAGCAATTCTTTTGGGCTTGTAAAAGAGTATTGCAAGGAGATGGAAGGTAAAGACATAAACTGGTGCAAGCTAAGCTTTTCTATAGGTCATGGAGATCTGATTATAATGTCAAATGGCACTGATAAATGGAACGAGCTAACTTTCGGTGCATGGGCTTCAAAGCTCCAAAAATACAGTATCAATAACAACAAACCTGTAGAAAGCATGTATTTCTACGTTCGCTTTGTTCCGGATAAGAAATATGACACCGACAAGAGCCCTGAAGCCCTAGCCAAATGTATGGCTCTTGAGACCGGTTTTGATAAATGGTTCAAGAAAAACAAACAATAACAAAAGCTTTGCTAAATGTCCGGTATAAATTTTCGCATTTGCCAAACCGGCGCCATACCTTTACTGTTATGAGAATACAGCCGTTTTATAAAGTATTTTATACTTTTAAAAGCGGTGTCATCATTCCCTCTGATAGCAATGTTATACGGTGCGTTGCCCTGGAAATTGCTGTATAGAGACGATTTCTTGAGATTCTGTCATCCGGATACCTTGAAGCATCCGCATCCGGAATGATCACGCTGTCAAACTCAAGGCCGGCTACATTTTTAAGCCCGATTAGTATAACTCCGCTACTTGGAAGTTTATTATTACCTGCTATTTCCACAGGAGCGTCTTTTCCAAGGATTTCTTTGATATACGAGATGCTCTTCTTGTTCTGACATACTATAGCACACAAACCTTCATCATTTGTATTTGCACCTATAACATCTCTTAATACTTCTCCATATTCTTCTTTGCTACATGCTCTTACCACAGGCTTTGTGCCTTCTCTTTGCACACTTTGAGTCAGAATGCTAATCTTATCCGGAAGAAGCGATGTAAAAAGAGATGTGATCTCAGGCGAAGATCTATAACTTGTCAATAGAGATATCGTATCAATACTCTTCTTGTCAGTAGAGAATAAATCTTCCAATTCTTTGAAGGTCACTGTTCCTTGACGAATTGCCTGATACTCATCACCAAGAAGCATAAACCTGGCTCTTGGAAAATATTTCTTGAGAATCATCATTTGTGCTTTTGTATAATTCTGCACTTCATCAACCATACAATAACGAGCGTTACGGTCGCAGATCCCTGTAAGCGCCATTTTGAGATAAAACCACTCTATAGCTGACGGGCTATGTCCTATGAGCCTTTTTGAAATTGCTTCATAGTTGATCCATCCACAATTTCTTATTGTCTTTAGTGCTCCGCCATAATCATTTTCAAGCTGATTTTCCGCAGCTTTTACTTCAGATTGATCTTTGATGTGATTATCTCTTTTGCGAGAGTGGAATACACTTCTGGCTCTTGTCTCAAGCTCAGCTGCAGAAACTTGCATAAGTCTCATTCCCATCGGAATAGTCTTGGCAAAATTCTCTACAACAGAGCGTACCTGCTCTTTGGACAATATAAGTTCATCTTTCTGATATACCGGAAGAAAATCCTCCTCATCGGGAACAAGCAATGGCAGCATGTCGTCGATTGCTTCTAGATCTCTTGCATCCACTTTTGCGGGATTTTTGTCAGATATAGGAACCGCACACATATCCATAAATTCCTGCCATGTAAGCGTATTGGGATTGGCCTCGCCAAGATCCGGAAGTACACCGTCTATATATTCACGAAATACGGGATTGAGCGTAATCATATAAACGTGTTCCGGTCGAAGATTCTCCCTTTGTTTATAAAAAAGATAAGCAATACGCTGCAAAAGCACAGACGTTTTGCCTGAACCGGCGATTCCGCTTACCAAAAGCGCCGGCACGTCCGGGTGCCTGATTACAGCATTCTGCTCCTTCTGGATTGTGGCACTAATCGATTGCATTTTGTCGGAACGCTGCCTGGAAAGAGATTTCAAAAGAAGCGGATCCTCTATAGCCACCTGTGTGTCAAAATACGAATTTAGCTTGTCTTTATCAATGTCAAACTGGCGCCTCAACATTAGATCTACATCAATTCTATTTCCATTAACCTCATAGAATGTATGACCATTCTCCTGATTATAATAAACTTCAGCTATAGGTGAACGCCAATCAACAACAATAGGTGTTGTGCCATTCTCCGACAATTCGACATTGCCAATATAGTAGCTCTCAGGCTCCCCAGAAGGGTCAAACGAAAGAGTTATTTTTGCAAAATATGGAGATTTTAAAAGCGATTCTATACGAGCTTTTTTATTTCTGAGAGCTTCGCTTTGAACATTATACGTATCTATATACCTGTTCCAAACCTCAAGCTCACCATACGTCTCGGCTTTTGTCTCATCATCAGCAAAATCAAGCCTTATATTATCCCTTATATCATTTTTTTCTTCTGTTGCCTGACTATCCAGCTTCGAAATATCTTCTTCAAGAATTTTATCCATCTCAAGAAGCTTCTCATAAGTTTTAGTCAAATGATCCTGTTCCTGTTTAAAAATCTTTTCTTCCAAAATACTTGTACCTCATTATTTATTAACAATTCCTTGGAGAGCATTACACATAAAAAGCCTTAGCCCCTCTTTATATAATCGGAGCCAAGGCAACGATTTATAACCCATATCTGCCATTTTGCTAAAAACACTTGTCTTTTCAATGTTATAAATGGCATTAAGCAGGTTATTAAAATCACAAACTACATAAATTAAGTCAACTCAAGCTCCGCATTTGCCAGACTAGCGTCAACCTGGCAAGTGCGAAGTTTGAGTAAGTTAAGACATCATATCAAATAGTGACACCTGTTCAAAAGACGAGTTCTCATCAAAGTCCATGTCGTCATCGTAATACTCATTGTTCCCCTCTACCGTAGAAACGCGTTCTTCGATTACGCTTTTTGTATCGTCAATATATATATTGTCTCTTTTTGCGCAATCTTCAGTGCTTTCTGTATCATAGGACGAAAGACTCTTGTTACTGTCATCCTTCTTATGTACGGACGAGGCTGCAGATGAGAGCATTTTAACACCCCATGAATTGTTATAATGAATATCTTTAAACAACTCACGGATTTTGCTTATGGAAGCCTTATCCAAATTATCGATTTCAATATAGAGAATACCACTTGAATCGTACGCAATATACCCTTTTGATTTAAGGATTTCAATAGCTTTATCTTTGTCCATCGTCCCCTCCTTACTTGCAGATTACTGTTTAAACGGTAATATGCGCATCTCCCATAACAGATAGCGACAATTAAATTAACTAATTAAATTAACTATATTCTATCACTTTTTTGACGCTAAGGCGCAAGAAGTCAATACCAAAATAATGTGCAAATCAAAGTTTTGCGCTTATATTGCCATTTGCGATCATCTCTTCTACCCAAAGGCGAAGAGACTCGACAGATGCGGATATCTTCGCAAGCTGCTCCTGAATATTATGGAAATCCTCAAGTTCATCATCACCGATTTTGCCATCAGCAGTAATTTCAATCAGACGCTCTTTATCACGATTCATGGTATTTAGAGACGCAAGCATCTCCAAAACTATCTGTGACAAATCCTTTTTAGCAATGGCCGGTACATACTGCTGTCCTATCGGACACTCATGAGAGCAGAAATAGTTGTTGATAGAAGGATTCTTATAAGCCTTCGCCATCATAAGTACTTCATCCGGATGAGGAAGAGATTTTTCATTTTCAATTTTTTCAAGACGATCTGCCGAGATTCCTGTAAGCTCTGCTGCTTCCTCTCTTGTAAGGTCAAGCGTCTCACGGCTTATCATATACGTATTCTTGTTTGGTCTTACTGATTTTTTACCCATAGTAATTCTCCATAAAAAAATTCATCATAGGCCTGGGATTTAAAACATTTATTTTCCCCTGCAAACTTTAATCATCATATCATACTTTGAAATAAATTGGGAAGTTTGAGTTATTTACAAAACAAAGCATAAGTGTTATTATGAACATGTTCATAAAATCGATAAGCTTTTAAGGTTAAGCTACGTTTTGTAAAGGAGAATAAACATGCCCAAGATAATTATGCATCTTCAAGAGCAGATAATTATGCAGGCAGAAAAACTACTTGTACAAGAGGGTCCAGAGAAAATCAGTATTCGAAGTGTAGCCAAAGCCTGTGGTATTGCCATAGGAACAATATATAATTACTATCCTACCAAAGATGCCCTTATCGCTGATCTTATCATTCATAGGTGGACTAAATCCAAAGATGATATTTACAAATCTCTGGATGGTGCTTTTGATGTTGGAAGCGGTTTGGATATTATATTCAAAGGCATCAAAGACTTCTCAATAGAAAATAGAAATATATGGAAAGCAACTGCGGTATCCAAGCAATATTCAGAGTCATATCCAAAATTTCATCTTAAATTGTCCGAGGAGGTTTCTTCTTTAGTTTCATATCTGCTCATAAAATTTCCAAAGGAAAAGGAGAAATTATATCTAAAGATCGGGCAAGGTAGTGCTGAAGCTTTTATCGCCGAGAATATTATATTATGCCTTTCAAATCCGCATTTAAATATGGCTATTTTGAAGGCAGCATTATTATAAATAAAGTTTCAGATATCATACCCCAAAATTTAACAGCTTCAATGAACGCGAAATACTTTTATAAATTGTCTGCACCTTTATAAAAAGCAAAAGGGGTGGTTCCAGTTTGGCAGGTGCAAAGTTTGAGTAAGTTAGTTATCTATATGAGGCAGAAAATTCAGGAATCGCAGGAGGATAATCAAATGAAAATTGTTCTTGCAGGTGCATACGGGCACCTTGGTAGTGACATTCTAAAAGCCCTGGAATCAAGAGGCGACGAAATTATAGCTCTTGATTTTGAGCAAAGGCCTATCCCTCTTACCGGTAATGGCAAGGTTATATTCAAAAAATGTGATGTTACCAAAAAAGAAATGCTCAAAGGTCTGCTTGACGGTGCTGACCTTGTTATATCAACAGTTGGGCTGACCAAGGCATCCAAAGAAGTTACAAGCTACGATATAGATTTAAACGGAAATCTTAATCTTCTAAATGAAGCTAGTATAAGCAATGTTCCAAAATTTATATACATATCCGTAATACATGCAGACGAACACCCAAAAATCCCTCTACTTGATGCAAAAGCCAAATTTGAAAGTGCACTGAAAGAAAGCGGTCTTGAATACATCATTTACAGACCAACAGGATATTTTTATGATATTGTTCACGTTTTAAAACCTATGGTAGATAAGGGCGCTATAAATCTTCTGTCCGGAAAACCCGGCGTAGCCAATGTTATAGCAACTGAAGATTTTGCCGATTATATTGCTTCTCATCTTGATGAAAAAAACAAAACAATTTCCATTGGCGGAACAGAAACCTATAACTATGATGAAATTGCAAAAATGTGTTTTGAAAGCGCAGGAAAACCTTGCGTAATAAAGCGTGCGCCGGCATTTATATTTGACTTTCTCATATTTATAAACGCCCTAAAAAAGACAGGAAAAGCAGATATAATTAAATTCAGCAAATTCACCCTCACGGGAAATCTTGTTGGTGATGTAAAGTACGGAAAGCAAAGCTTTTCAAAATATATAAGTGAAAATTTCAAAAACTGATTATAAAGTACTAAATATAACTAATAGCACATACAAGGAGGAGTATTATGAATATACAGGTTTTTATCATTTTATTTGTTGCAGCACTGATTTTTTGCAGCGTCGGCTTTTATAACTTTATATATTTTATGTCAATTGGCTACGGGCTAGCTGTTGCAGCTATAGGCTTTGCTCTGGGAATAATATATCTTGATGATTATACAACACCCGGCACTGTAATTGCTGATGTTTTGATGATTCTATATGGTCTTCGTCTTGCAAGCTTCCTCATTTACAGGGAATATCAAACCAAAAGTTACAAAAAGGTAATGGAAAAAGCATCTTCTAGCGTTACTTCTATTTCTTTTCCTATAAAAATCGTCATGTGGCTGGCAATGGCGCTTTTATACGTCCTCCAGACATCTCCTCTTTTCTTCAGGCTTGATAACATGGCAGCTGACAATGCATGCATTTATGTGGGATGCATAATATCAGCGATCGGAATAATACTAGAAACAACTGCAGACATCCAAAAAAGTCTTCAGAAAAACGTTCGTCCTGACATGGTTGCAACAAAAGGGCTTTACAAAATCGTCAGATGTCCAAATTATTTTGGCGAAATTTTGTTCTGGACAGGTGTATTCATAGAGGGCTTCGGAGGCTATGAGGGCGCATTTCAGCTTATATTCTCACTTATAGGCTTTGTAATAATCTTATATGTTATGGTAGATAGCGCAAAAAGACTCGAACAAAAGCAAATAAAAAATTATGGCGATAAAGAAGAATATATAAATTATGCAGACAATACACCAATACTATTCCCCTTTATCCCCTTATATCACCTTGTAAAAAACAATTAAGATAGGTATACCTATGGAAAACAAAAAATACAATTCAGAAACTTATAAGGATTTTACGCTCGCTCTTGCCTTAGTAGATTCAATACCTGTAATACTGTTCGCTATTACCTGTGCAATAATAGCAAGTGCTTTCAAAAGCACTATATTCGTTTTAGGAGCCATTCTAACAATTGCCGGTGGTCTGTGCAAAGTTTTATGGAAATTCTTTTTGGCAACAATCAAAAAAGATATTCATTTTCTTAATAGACCGCTGTTCATAGTGCTTATGCCAGTCGGCTTCTTACTCATGATAGCTGCTGTTATCTTAAATATAGGTAGGTTTAGCCCCGGCTATATTATATCTGCTATATGCTCTTTCCCTGCTATAATTTTCTTTCTGCTAGGAATACTGGGACTATGTGCAATGACAGTTTTTTTCAAAAAGCATGATAAAAAAGATGCCAAGAACAATTGGATTGAACAGCTTACAAACAGCTTCGCTCAGGCAATGATTCTAATAGGCGTGATTTTGGTAATAAATAGCTAATTTTCCCATATATACAGAAATTCCTGTTAATAGCTTGAAGGCTCGTCTTTATAAATTGTCTGCGCCTGCACAACAGCAACAAGATGGTACTGGTTTGGCAAGTGCAAAGTTTAATTTAGAAAGACGAGCCTTCAAGCTATTATTAGAAATTTCCCTATATTGGAAGCCCGCGTTAATTAATCACGCTGGAACAAATCTCTTGTATAAACCTTGTCTCTGACATCATCAAGGCAACTGTTGTAACGGTTTGCAATGATTGAGTGACTAAGCTTTTTGAATTTATCAAGGTCGTTTATAACTTCACTTCCAAAGAAAGTTGAACCATCTTCAAGAGTTGGTTCATAGATAATAACCTTAGCACCCTTTGCCTTGATTCTCTTCATAATTCCTTGAATCGAAGATTGACGGAAATTATCAGAGTTGGACTTCATGGTCAGTCTGTACACACCGACAACAACTTCGTGTTCCTTAGATCTGGAGAACGATTCTGAATTCCCATATGCACCTGCAATCTCCAAAACTCTGTCTGCAATAAAATCTTTCCTTGTACGGTTAGATTCTACAATCGCTTCAATGAGATTTTCAGGTACATCCTGATAATTAGCAAGAAGCTGTTTGGTATCCTTTGGAAGACAATATCCTCCATATCCAAAGGATGGATTGTTATAATGTGTACCAATCCTCGGATCCAGACATACTCCGTTTATAATCTGGCTTGTGTTTAAACCTTTTGATTCAGCATATGTATCAAGCTCGTTGAAATAAGATACACGCAGAGCCAGATATGTGTTGGCGAAAAGCTTGACAGCTTCAGCTTCTGTAAATCCCATAAAAAGTGTATCGATGTTCTTTTTAAGAGCGCCTTCCTGAAGGAGCGCTGCAAAGTCATGCGCTGCTTTATCAAGAGCTTTGTCAGACGGATCAGTACTTACGATAATACGAGACGGATAGAGATTATCATATAATGCCTTTGATTCTCTAAGGAACTCAGGGCTGAAGATTATCTTGTTTGTATTATATTTTTTTCTCACAGATGCGGTGTAGCCTACAGGAATGGTCGATTTAATAACCATTACAGCATTCTTATTAACAGACATTACCAGCTCAATTACCGCTTCAACCGCAGAAGTATCAAAATAATTCTTCTTGGCATCATAGTTGGTGGGAGCTGCAATGATAACATAGTCAGCATCCTTGTATGCCATAGCACCATCTGTTGTAGCTTTAAGATCAAGTTCTTTTTCGGCAAGATATTTTTCTATATAATCATCCTGAATAGGAGAAATCTTTTTGTTAAGCATTTCAACCTTTTCAGGTATGATATCTACAGCTGTTACGTGATTGTGCTGCGCAAGAAGTGTTGCAAGAGATAGGCCAACGTATCCTGTGCCTGCAACTGCAATGTTCCTTGGGGATACCTTGGGAAGATTATTGCCATCGTCTGCTTCTTCGTATAAATCTACTATTTCAAAATCCAGTGTTTGAGCAAGCGCTTCAAGCTGCGCTATAGAAGGCATATATTCGCCGGATTCAAGATGACTTAACATGGTACGATTGATACCGCTAGCTTCTGAAAGCTGAGCCTGTGTCATACTTAGGGACTTTCTCTGTGTTATAACAGTATCGATGAGTTTTGATTGAGATAATTTTTTCATTTTAACCTCACTTTACTTGTGAAAAGAGTGTATAATGTACACAGTTTGCATTTCTTGCAGCATAGTCAAATAGGGAATGACGAAATAATGTTTGTTATATATACTTATATTTGATGTGCTGTGTATTTTTATAATAATGTTATAAATAATAACATCATCAGATTGAATCACTTTACAAATCATAACATTATTAGCTAAAATTCGCAATGGTTTTTTATAAAATGATTTAAAATGTTATATATAATAACAGAAAGGCTTGCTATGGGATTATTTTCAGACAAAAAAGTAACACTCGTTATGTCAGGAGGCGGCGCAAAAGGTGCATACCAGATCGGAATGCTAAAAGCTTTCGAAGAACAATGTCTTGAAAAAAAGAACCTGACGCTTTCCGGTACCTCTATTGGGGCAATGAACTCGCTTATATATGCAGCAAGGGATAAGGAAGCAATAAAAGAACTGCTGGATGTATTTGCTGATGCTCTAAACAAAGAAATGGCGGATCCATACGTTAAAGAGCGAATGGATCTTCTTAGTTGTGCCAAACAGGACGTAATTGATGGAAAAGTATCCTTTGATGAATTTATACATTCAAGAAAATATTATCAAATGGACAATTTGTATATGATAGAGGCAATGAAGAGGATATGTCCGGACAAGCTTCTTGCAGATCTGGAAGTTCCTGTAACTGTATGTGCATACTCTCTTACAAAAGAAAAGCCGGTATATTTCAAATTAAATGGTCTGCCTTATGACGAACAAAGACTTCTTACAATTGCCAGCGGAAGTATTCCTTTCCTGTCACCTGCAATTTATTACAAGAATGATTTTCTTCTTGACGGAGGATGCGTCCCTGAAATCTGTAAAAATCCTCAACCCGAAGATAAGATTCCTGTAGAATGCGTTTCAGATGCTCCGTGTGACTATTTTATCATAAGTTATTTAAAGCCTGATGACAGAGTAAATCTGCCAAAGTTACCAAAGGATTCTAAAGTCATCGAAATAAGACCATCCAGGCCGCTTGAAAAGGCCAAAGATACAGGGACGTTAGACTTCTCCGAAGAATCTCTTAGATGGAGAGAAGAACTTGGATATAAAGAAACTATGGATATATTGGAAGGATATTTAGTTTGCAAGTAAGAAAGCTTAATTACAAGATACTCCCTGAAGATGAAGGAAAGCTTGTCAAGGATATTTTGCGTGACAAGCTTTCTTTGTCGCGCCGCGAGATAAGCCATGCAAAGGGATTTGCAGATGGGATTTTGGTTGATGGCAAACACGTCAATGTATTGTATGTTTTATCTGCCGGAGAAGAGCTTATGATATCTCTTCACGAAAATACAAACGCCCTTACCAAAGTTGTTCCGGTAGAAGGTATACTCGATATCGTATATGAAGACGAAGATATAATTGTTGTAAACAAAGCTGCGGGAATGATTGTGCATCCTTTAAAGAACCATTATACAGACACTTTAGCCAACATAATTGCCTGGCATTTCGAGACAAATGGCGAACAACATCTTATTCGCCCTGTAGGAAGGCTTGACAGGGAGACTTCAGGACTAATTGTATTTGGAAAAAACAGATTAGCCGCCAATATTCTTAACGACCAGAGTGTGAATGGGATCAAGGTAAAAGAGTATCTGGCTTTATGTAGCGGAACATTTGAAAAAAAGAAGGGGCAAATAGATAGCCCCATTGGAGTAACTCCCGGCGTAAAGATGATAAAAATGGTTAGAAAAGATGGCAATCCAGCTCTAACAAATTATGAAGTCGTAGAACAAAAAAACGGTTTTGCTCTTGTAAGGCTACGCCTTTATACAGGAAGAACTCACCAAATAAGGGTTCATATGAAATCAATAGGCCACGCACTTCTGGGTGATGATCTATATGGCAGCGACCTTTCAAGCTGGTATGGTATTAATAGAGTCGCGCTTCATTCGTCCCATATGGAGATTATTCATCCTGTTACAAGAAATCGTCTTTCTTTTGATGCTGCGATGCCGGATGACATGCGTAAATTATGCCAAGATAAACCTTGAATCGTACTCTTAGGCAGTACATAATAGCTTCAATAAACGCATAATACTTTATAAACTGACCACGCCTGCATAACAGCAAAAAGAGATAGCGCCAGTTTGGCAAGTAGGCTGTTTTAGTGAGTAACTCAAACTTTCCACATCGAAAACGTCTTTTGCTCCAGTCGGGATGTGGGAAGTTTGAGTGAGTAATTCATAAAATAAACTCGCCAAAAAGGAGTACCTTGTCCATACTATAGTCATCATTAAGTACAACCAGACTTGCACGCTTAGATGGTTCAATTGTCCCGAAATCATCTAAAACCCCAACTGCTTTAGCTGGGTTGTAGGTAACCGCTCTGATAGCATCACACACAGGAATATCCATCTTCTGAATACATTGCTGCAAACAGTCCATGAGGTTACTTGCGGATCCCGCAAGGGTTCCATCTTTTAGAGTGGCTTTCCTGTTCTCCATATATACTTTCTGACCGCCAAGACTATATTCACCCGCCGGCATACCAACGGCCATGCAGCTGTCGCTTATCAAAATCACCCTCTCTGCTCCAAACAATTTGAAGGTTGCTCTTACAACTGAAGGAAGAATATGATAGCCATCGCAGATAAGCTCAGGGGTTACGTCTTTATTATCAAAAGCCGCGCCAATTAATCCCGGTTCTCTTGAAAGCATTGGTCTCATCGCATTATGAAGATGTGTAACATGCCTTGCACCAAGTCCAAAAGCCTTTTGAGCGATTGAATAATCACAGGTTGTATGTGCAAGCGATACACGACATTTCTTTGATATTTCTGCAATAAATTCATCTGCGCCTTCAAGCTCAGGCGCTATATCCACAAGTTTAATCATGTCGCCGGATTCTTTTTGCAAATTATCAAAAAATTCAATGTTGGGATTTTTCAAAAAATCAGTATTCTGCGCACCACATCTTTCTCTGGAAACAAAGGGTCCCTCCATGTTAATACCAATAATATATGCCTCATCACTACCTTGACTCTTTTTGGCTGATTTCGCACATTTCATCACATTTGACAAGGTATCATATGAAAGCGTCATTGTTGTAGGACACAAAGCTACGGTTCCGCAGCTTGCTTCATATCTTGCAATCTTATGAAAAGCCTCCTCATTTTCATCACAAAAATCAGCTCCTACCGCCCCGTGCAGATGTATGTCAACAAGTCCCGGAATAATATATTTACCGGTCATATCAATTTTTTGAGTATCCGCTTCACAGAGCTCTTTGCCACAATCAACTACATCGTATATTCTTGTACCTTCAATAATTATGCTCTTTTTTTCAAACTTAAAGTCCGGAGTATAAACCATAGCATCCGATAATACTTTTTTTCTCATATATAGCTCCTTAGAACAAGCTTATCATCCTGGTCCAGAGAGTAGCGTGCTGACTCGTTCATATTTGATTAAATATGAATGAGCCAGTACACTAAACGCTTTGCATTATTTTCTTCCAAAAATAGATAGCGCAGCCTCGTCAGCAACAAGCGTCACATCAAAATGAAGTTGTAAAATTGATGCAGGAACACTTGGCGTAACAGGGCCGTTGAATGCTTTTTCTACAATCTCCGCCTTATCTTCGCCGCTTGCAATTACAAGAATCTTCCGCGCCATCATAATTGATTTTATTCCCATAGTTATAGCCTTTGTAGGAACCTCACTTTTCGATGCAAAGAGCCTTGAGTTTGCATCTATTGTGCTTTCTGTAAGCTTTACAACATGGGTTGTTTTGTCAAAAGCAGCTCCAGGCTCATTGAAGCCAATGTGTCCGTTATGTCCAAGCCCAAGAAGCTGAAGATCAACTCCTCCAAGGCTCTCTATAAGGGCATCATAGCGCTTACATTCGCTTTCCATATCCTCTGCTATTCCATTTGGGACGTTCGTATTGTTCTTATCAATATTTATATGATCAAAGAATTGATGATTCATGAAATATCTGTAGCTTTGGTCATGTTCACCGTCAAGTCCGATATATTCATCTAAGTTGACGCTCCTAACTTCTCCAAAATCCAAATCCCCTTTGTTGTACCATTCAATTAGCTGCTTGTAAGCACCTATTGGTGATGTGCCCGTTGCCAGTCCAAGTACACAATTAGGCTTCATTATGACCTGAGCGGATATAATATTAGCCGCTTTTCTGCTTAAATCATTATAATCTTTTGCTCTATATACTCTTATCATTTTTACTGTGTGGAAATTCTCCACTACTCCTTTTCATATTTCTATTTTGGAAACAAATGAATAATTATAATCACCGCTACTTAACATTGTTTCTTTAAGAACTTCTTCAGAATAATTGATTTTTACCTGTCTGATTGTATTATCAGGATATCTTATTGTCACAGGTCTGAAGATGTCCAGCATGGTCTCATTTACTAATACAGCAAAACCACTTGTTATGCTCTTATATTTTCCATCAAATGAATTCTCATTTACAATTATTGTATTATCTTCACTATCTATTGTAACATCAATAATTCCGCTATCATAATCATCTGGTGCGCTTAACCAATAGTAGTTATGTCCGTTCCTGTACTTCTCCCTGCATGATAAATCCCATACAACATGAAAAGGCAAAGGATTTCTTGTAAATTGTTCGAGAAATCGAACTGCATTTGTATCAGAGAGTTTCTCTGTTACTTTAGATTCTTTTAACCATAAAGAGTTATCAGCTATAACTCTTTGCTTATGTGTTCCATAGTCAACGAAATTATGAGGCTTGTCAATGTGTATAAAACAGTTATGTCTGTATTCCGGAGTGCGTAAGTACTTGTAATTATTTCCACTTCTATTACTAAGTTCTTCAAGATACTGATCATATTCTGCTGTTACCTTGTTTCTGCCATAAGCATCATCATTCATGCCAACCTGAAGCATAATAGGTGTATTAAAAAGATTGATAAGGCTTATTCCGTTTGGATGCCCCGCCGACATATGAACAGCTGCAAACCGATCAGGCATCTTGGGTGAAATCATATATACCCCATCTCCTCCTGCAGAAAAGCCCATTAGATAAACTTTATTGGGATTGACATTTTCAAACGCAATCATATTTGTTATGAGCCTATCATAAAAATAATAGGATTCAGGATTTCCATGGCAATCCCAGGTATCTCTTATTCCACGCGGGTTTATATATATTCCATCCTTGATGCTGTCTGCATAATATATCCCCATGTGCTCCCATTGCTGGTCATTAATAAAAGGAGTATCTCCCTGTCCGCCTCCATGAAGAGCAATATACAACGGATATCCATCTTCTATGCTCTCTCCAATAACCTTCATTCCATATTTCATGGATATTTTATTTCCATCTTTATGGGCAAGGGTCATTACCTTTTCTTGAACTTCTCTTTTTCTTACAGGATCACTTGTTATATTTCTAATATATTCATTCCACAGCATCCTGCGTTTCGTAGAGATTGTCGATAATTCCGACGCTGTATCCGTTTCCAATAAAATTGATTTCATTTTCACTCCTTACATAAAAAACATATGGATAATTAAGTACATCTTCTCTATCTGTCAAAATATCTCTTAGCAATTTCCCATCATAATCTTCGACTGTTTCAATGTCCCAATCATCAAAATCAAGAACTTTTTTCAAGTTCATATCGCCTTCATTGTAGGGCTTTGCAAATACCAAAACCGGCTTGTGTTTAAATTTTCTTCCTACTGCTTGAAGTTCAATAAGCTCATGAAGTACATGTTCTGTTGGCTCCTGTCCCGGTTTTATAAAGATAACAGGCGATCCGATATCGGCAATGCTCAAATGATATCTATAGCTTATCATATCACTTTGATTTCTTTTTATTTGATTCAAAACAATCTGTTTTTGATCTCCATCTCTAAGATCAAAATCCATGAGATATGAATCCAAACTCCCACTTGGCATTCTTTTACAGTTTATAATCCTATAACTTCCGGGAATTAGTGCCACCTTTATCCTGTTACAATCGCGCAAAAAGAATTCTTCATTTTCAAGGGTAATAACATTTCCATCTTCTTTTTTGTAGCAAATCGTATAATTATCGAAATATAAGGGAAGCATTCCATTATCAGATACAATCTCTATAGTTGCGCTTTTTTTGAGCTTTTCGTCTGCATAGACGAAACCATCCTTGTTAAAATATCCGGCTTTTCTATAGCCATTATCAATACAAGCCGGAATACCATACGTACGACAGATAGCAACGAATAGCACCTCTCTGGACATCAGGCTTCCTCTTCCTAGCTTCAAAAGAGCTGCGGGAGTCGTAATAAGGCTATCATATTCTTCGTCTATCGTCACACTTATATTATCCGTTATGTATTTCCATATTTCTCCAGCGCACAAAAAAGGGCATTTATCTCCCAAAATTTCTTTTATCTCACTTCTAAATGAAGTCAAATGTTCTATATATATTCTAGGAGATGCTACATATTCGGCAAAAAAATCATTGTCACTTGCTCTGTAAAACTCAGCATCATAGTCATTTGAATCTGCATGATTTTCTGCATCTACAAACGGACCTTTTGAACCTAAATCCTCGCAAATCTCTACTGACTCCTCCATCTCAAAAGCTTTCATATGATCAAGTAAAATCTTTGCAGTTACATCTCTTAGATCTTTTTGAGAAAGAGTTTTTAAAAGCCTTTCTTTATTTTTTATATTTGCATAACTATCATTACAATCAAGAAATATTTTAATCTGATCAAAATTTAGATATGACTTTCTAATAGCACGCTTTATCTGTGGATATTCACTGTATTTTTCCAGATATTCTCTTTGGAGCTCGCTACATTTGTGCAAATCGTTTCTAATTGTATCTGCGGCTAGATTTCTCTTATTCTGTTCTTCTTCCAAAGCTTTTATAAGAACAATTCCATGTACATCATCTGAAGGGGGTGCATTAAAATAAATATGCTTCCACAATCCATCTGCGTCTATATTTTTAGTTTCAAGCGTTGAAACATCAAAGACCATTTCTTTTTCAAAAAGAGATCCTTTTTTCATGCAATAAGCTCTTGCAAATACCGTCCCAAGCCCAAGCTTAGCCGTTGCAATCCCATTTTTATTGGTTTTGGTCTTGATTATAGGATACAATTCAGAGCTATTAATTATCTCAAATTCGACATTTGCTCCAATTACAGGTTCTCCATCCGTATCTAAAACACGAAATTCAATCTCATTTTGTTTTAAGTAATTAGAGGAACTATTACTTATTCTAACAATTCCTTCGTTTCCAATTACTTCATCTTTTTCAACATAAAATGGTGTAAAGCATCTGCTATGGACAAGCATGGCGCGAGATGCAGCATAACTAAACCATCCGTTTTGAAAAACAGGCTTGGGTTCGCATGCACCTGTAAATAGCCATTTATTCCCATCAAATACCTCGACCCAGGCATGATTGGAATCGCTATGACTCCACCTTGGTACATATACCTGCCTAGATGGAATCCCAACACTTCTAAGAACTGTTGTATAAAAAGTCGATTCCTCACCACACCTTCCATATCCACACTTATATACCGCAATTGGAGACGCAGTCCTCTCTGACGTAGAATGGTAAGTCGCATGTTCATAACACCAGTTATTGATCTCTATAGCTGCATCCTTAAGATCCATTTTGCAAATACGCTCTCTTACCTGTTCATAGAAAAATTTCCTACAACTTGTAAGATCTTCTGTATTAATTCTAGGCATAGCAACATAATTCAAAAAGCACTCATCTGACAAGTTTATGCTATAAGGAGAATTCCTATATAAGAAATCTGCATGCAGTGCATATTCTAAAAACATTTCACTACTGTAAGCAGCAATATCCCCAAGCGGAAGATACGCAATAAATGCTTTAAAAAAGACAATTACATTGCCTATGTCAGATTTTTCCTCGGCTGCAAATGTTTTTTCTTCATTAGCTGTCTTTTTATCCAGTTCAACTTCCGATAAACAATAATTCTTTACAAAGCCCTCCTTTGACTTGTTTCTTATTTCAATTCCTATCTTTCCCAAAGAGCTTATTCTTTTTTCAAAATCATTTTCAATATTTTCTCTTATACTATTTTTGATTTTTCTATTCATCTCGTAAACCTACTTTTGCAAATATCAATAATCGAAATCAGAATATTCTCCGATCACTGCCTATAAGAAAGCTTAAATACCTGTGCAATTGCACCCTCTTCAACTTCTTCCAAATGGGCTAATATTCCATCGGCCGACCTTTCAAAATTAACAGCTTTGCCCGTATATAAATCATAAACTTCAACAATCTCTTTTTTCTCACATTCCCAGATAAACACATCTTTTTGAACCTGCATTCCCTCATTGCTATACTGTTTTATCGCATATACAAACGAATCATCTTTTTTTCTTGTATAGCAAATATCACCTTTTTTATAAGGGGCGCATACGCGTGTCGAATATATAGCTTCTCCGTATTTGGAAAGCCATTTACCCATATCTGCCATTGTAGTAAGAGCGCCTTCCGGTATGCGCCCATCAGGCTGTGGTCCTACATTGAGCGCAAGATTTCCACCCTTTGCAACTATATCTGTAAGAAGTGTTATTATCTGCCTTACACTCTTATATTTATCCTCGTATTTAAAAGAAAATGAGGTTCCCATTGTAATACAGCTTTCCCATGGGATCATGAGAGGTTTGTCAGGGACGCATTGCTCGGGAGTTACATAATTCTCATATTCACCACCGATAGTTCGGTCTACGCTTAATACTCCCGGATGCTTTTCTCTGACTTTGTCCATGAGTTCTCCAAGATGAATATCTTCTCCATCTTTTTCACATACCCATCCGGCATCAAACCAAAATGCATCGATTGGGCCGTAGTTATCTGCAAGCTCATGCACCTGTGCATGGGTATATTCTTCAAATTTCTTCCAAATCTCAGGATATTTCTCAGGATCATATGATGGACCGCGCCAGGTATCATTACCTCTTTCATATTTATCATTCCAATAATAAGGGCAATGCCAGTCTGCTTTGGAAAAATAAGCAGTTATTCCAAGTCCTTCTTTTCTCATCTCATCAAAGAGGTCTTTGCAGATATCTGCATGCCTGCCTTCTCTATAGGGACACTCCTGTCCTGTAATCTTGTAGTCAGTATATTCGGTATCCCACATGCAAAAGCCATCATGGTGCTTGGTTGTAAAAATAAAATATTTGAACCCTGCTTTAGCTGCAGCTCGTGCCCACTTTTCAGGCTGAAATCTAATAGGGTTAAATGTCTTATTAAGTCCAAAATACTGCCTTTTAAACTCTTCTTTATCATCAGTCCAATCAATTTCGGTTCTTGACCAATCACCATCTTCATCAGACAATACCCAGGATTCAACTACACCTATCTGAGAATAGGCTCCCCAATGCATCATAAGAGCCAGTTTTTGATCTTTGAACCATTCCAGCTTTTCTCTTACAGCTGGATCTTTGGGAGTTATATAACTTTCTTCTCTACTATAATTATGGACACCGTCTTCAACCATATTTTCTTCAAGAGCTGTACATACAAGTGATGCAAATAAGGAATTGGACCATGCAAACCAGTCTCTCGTATACTTAGAAGGGTCATCCTTGTGGAATCCTTCATGAGTATATCCTGTACCTGCATCTGTAGTTAGAATTTCACTTATCAGATCAAGCTTTTCTTCCCTGGAAGCCGATGTTAATCCCTGCATTGACAAAGAAATATGCCATATATAATCTTGCGGCGTATGAGGTGATCCAATACCTTTGGCAGCAACGCCTTCGTAATAATATGGATTTTGTGCACTTAGTACAGCCTTTCTTGTATTTAGATATAGCTCGTCTTTCTTTGAAAGATCTGAAATCCATGGAATAGATAGCAGACTCGGAACATTGGCATCGTCCATAAATAGCTGATTGCCCAGGCCATCAACCTCATATGCATATATCTCATTACCTTGGACGTCCTTCATTTTGCCATACCGTTCTATTCCTTCAGCTACCTCTGATAATAGTTTTTTTGCTGTTGTGGATACTTTCTGCTTTCCTGCCGTTTCTGCCAACGAAACTATATCCTTTAATGCTGTCATAGCCAGTATGTTTTCAGGAATGTTGTATCCATATTGGCAGGCATCATCACTTGGCCTAAAGCCAGACCAGATCATGCCTGTGTAAGCAACCGGATTGCCCTTTCCATTTGCAAAAAGAGTGTCTGTCTTTGGACAGTTTACACGGTTAAAATAGTATGATGAATCTTCGTGATGCTGTTCTGTAGCCATTACTTTCAGAATTATCTCTATACTATCAAAAATCTCATCGCAAAGTACGGAGTCATCTTTTGTAGCCTCATAGTATTTATAAAGGAGCGTTATAGGATAACATAATGAATCAAGCTCATATTTACGCTCCCATAACCAAGGGGAATCAGAATCAGTATCATCTTTTGCCCAACATGCCCCGTTTGGTTCAGCATTGAAAGCATTGGCATATGGATCAATATGTATAAATCTGAACTGTTTGATTATAAGACCACGAATCAGATCTCCTATTTCAGGTACTTTTCTGATATATTTTAAATAATGACACACCTGTGCACTGCTGTCTCTAAGCCACATTGCATTAATATCGCCCGTTATCAAAAAACACTCATCTTCACCCAGACACCATAGAGTAGTTTCAGCCGTATTAACAAAACAGTTATAGAAAAACTTCCTATTCACGTCGCTATCAATTTCTTTAGGAAGGTTATTTTCTAATTCCTTACCCAACTTTCTGATAGCTTCTTTTATTTTGTTTTCTTTATCTATATTTCTACCGTTTATCATGTTTACCTCTCAGCGTACACCCCAACAAATCTCAGAGTTGGACAAACTCTGGAATCACTTATTTCTATCTTGATTTCATTTGTCGTAATATTCTCTATCCTGACTATTTTTTTATATCCAATAGTTGTCCCTTTATATAATTCTTCATATTCTTCCTCTTTTTTATAAGAAATCGTAAATTGTTCTATTCTTTGGCTCTTTAATATATTTTCCTGTAAAACAATATATTTTAAGCTCTTTTGCTCGTTCCACCGGATAGAAAAAGATATTTCTCTTTTCCCCTGGGGTGCCATGTAATACTTATCATCATCACTAAGGATATTCTCGATTTCGCAATTATTTTGGCATGGCACATCTATCTTTTCTATAGTAGCATTCAGAGCCACATTCCTTTTTATACTAAAGCTTGTCCTTATATAATCTCCAAGGTCTTTCAGCCTTTCTACATCGCTTTGACCAAAAAGGCCCTCCCTGCTAACCGGTACATTGAGCAAAAATGTCGCATTACCTCCAACAGACTTTTCGTAGATATGTATAAGTTCATCTAAAGACTTGACCTTATCATCTTCATCTGCATGATAGAACCAGCCCGGTCTTATCGATGTATTTACTTCTGCAGGATACCATATAAGATTATCTTCATTTTGCAAGATTTCACGGCTGCCAAGATCCCTGTCACTGGCTTTAATCGTTCTTAAGCCTTCAGTATCATGTTCACTTGTCTGTGATATGCTGGCTGTATACTCCGTCTGGCACGTTCTATAAGGGACAACGCTCCATTCACTCTCCCTTGTATCTCCGGCTTCATTGCCGCACCATCTGATATCCGGCCCACATATATTGATGCAGGCACCCGGCGCATATTTTCTTATTGTTTCATAATATCTTGGAAAATCATATAGCTGCTTTTTCCCATTAAGGCCTTCGCCGCAGGCACCATCAAGCCACACAGTATAAATATCTCCATATCCTGTAAGAAGCTCTTTAAGCTGATTTATAAAAAAAACATCATATGCCTTTCCCTGTCCGTATAATTCATTATTTCTATCCCATGGTGACAGATATATTCCAAATTTCATGTGCTCTTCTACGCAGGCACTGGAAAGCTCTTTTACAATATCACCTTTACCATTCTTATAAGGGCTCTTCGCAATTGTATGCTCTGTATATTTACTTGGCCATAAACAGAAGCCATCATGATGCTTGCAAGTAAGAATGATTCCTTTCATTCCTGCAGCTTTCATACTTGTAACCCATTGTCTTGCGGACAGATTTGTAGGATTAAATATAGTCTCATCCTCTGTACCGTCTCCCCATTCCCTGTCAGAAAAAGTATTAACAGTAAAATGTATGAATCCGGTAAACTCCATTTTCTGATATGCGTATTGCCTTTCAGATGGCCTAACTTCAACCAGTCTATGATCCAATTCTGCTATTTCAGATTTAAGCATTATTCTTTATTCTCCCAACGAAGGTCTTTTAATGTCACTACACTCTTCTTGTTAACGTCTTTTTCTTCCATATCTTTAACTCTTTCAGGGTCACTATCTCTATCTGGAGTATTTCTAGACTTTGCCGTTCTTATGACCAAATATGCAATTTCATCAACTGCTGTATAGAAACGCTCTGTTCTACGTTTTTCTTCGCCTGTTTCAAGGTCTAAAAATGCAATTTCATTAGTATAATTATCAGTATCAATATTTATTTTTAGTTGCAACAAATGCTTATAATCGGCTTTGCACAATCCATTTACAGCCGTTACCTGAGACGAAACTGCCCCTTCACTACTAAGAATAATTCTTGCCCCAACCTGATATCCGAAATCACACAGTTCAATATAAAGACCATCTTTACTGATTTCTTTAACATCTATAACTGTAGAAAAAGTTTTAATGTTCCCTGTAAAAGTGATAGTTTTGCAATAATCTGTAGGATTATTATCTTCCAAACTTATCTGGCCCTCATCAACTATTACACCGGTTTTGAAAGGTTCGTAAATATGAGTTATTTGTTGCAAATTGCAATCATTGTTGTATTCATATTCAAGAGCATCCACAGGTATTTTGGCAAACCATATATCTTCCTTGTTAACAGAGTAAGTCAGATACCAATATCTTCTATCCGGTGCATCTTCTTTTCTTTTGTTGTACCATGATAGTCCTCTCATGTACTGAGGGCCATAGTCTTTCCATATCCCCTTATAACGCATTGGCGGAACTTCTCCATGAAGCATCCTCATTTTGTCAAAATCAATACCATCACTGCTAAATGTGACACACAACGGCCATCTATGAACTGATTCAAGAGTTGGGTCATACGCTAATATGTACTTGTTATTTCCCACCTTCTCTCCCCAAATCTTCTGACCGCTCATAACAAGACTTGGTTCGAATCTGATTTCTCCAAAATGTTCACCTCCGTCATTACTCCTGGCTACATATGATTTTTTCCATAATCCGATCACATTATTCTCATCTATCTTATATGAACAAAAAGCCTCATATCTCTCACCATTTTCTTTATGCTTTATTCGTATAAGAGGATCAATATCGCCATTCTCTTCTGCCCATTGCTGAACAACAAGCGATTCTCCTAAAAGCTCTTTACATGCATCCACAAAGCCGCTGTCATTGCATTGTGTATATATTGGATAATTTAACAGCTCATCCTGCCATCCAGCCTGATAGTTAGGTCTAATAAAATATATGTCACCTAGCTCCCCGTCTAGCTTTAACTCTCTGACAACTCTTCCTATTCCGTAATTATCCCAATTAACCATCCAAAACTCAGGAGAGTAGCCATAGAAACCAAGTAAAAGCATTCTATTATTCTTACTTCGATAAAATCCCATCCGCTGATGCATAAATGCATATGTTGTTCCATCAAAACTATGATGAATATTTTTATAATCATCCAGTTCACATTTGGGAATTAAATATTTCGGAAAAGATATTTTAAAATCCCCCCAGTTTATGCCATCTATGGATGAACAAATAATACTGATACCGGGACCTACATGCTCATCTTTGGGAGTACAAAGATATTGCACATAAAATTTTCCATTAAAAAAAGCCATATCCGGTGCGTGTTTGTAAGTATAATCTGTTCCATCCGACTCTTCAGGTTGATTTCTGTTAGCCGCAACAATCTGGCTTAGCCTTGCTCCAAGAACAGGTTTAAGCTGCCCATGATGGTAATCTATATTTGGTTTCTCAAGGCCAACATATCTAGGTGTTTCTATGCCTTTCATAGTTCTTCCCTATCAACAAATATTGCTTCCGGTCTGATACATTCATCCAGTTCCAATATCTCTATTACATTTTCGCCTGCTCTAAGGAGAGGTGCCGGAACAAATAATGTCTTCTGGGGTCCTGCAGTATTATAGAATCTTCCAATATTGAACCCATTGATCCATATAAAACCTTTGGTAAATCCAACCGGCTTTATAAATGTATCCTTTGGAATATCTATATCCAAAAAGGTTTTATAAAATCCGGGCTTGCAAAAATCAAAATCTTTAGCCATCTCCTTGTAACTGATTCCAGTTATATCAGTAAGATCAATAGGATATGTCTTCCATCGAAAATGGTATCTGTTAGCAATCCTGACCCCTCCACAGATACCTTTTTTATCAAAGATATGTCCGCCATAATTGACTCTTCCCATATCCTCAACAACTATCTTTACCCCAGCCTTTTCTCCAAAGTCAAGCCCCAATTGTACATTATCCCACCTTTTTCCTGTTGCTTCTTTTATTCCCTGTAATTCATCATCTATATAAATAGATGCTCTGTCTGCCAAATCATCTATTTCAAGCTCAAGTTTTTCAAAAGGGCCTTCAAATTCAGTAGTATAAACTGCTATACCACTTCCAAGATCCATATCTTCAAAAGATAGTGGTGCCCTGCTATCTATAGGCTCTGCCAGTTTATAAAGATTATCAAATAGATCCGCTCTATAGGTAAACTCAATCTTTCCATATGCCTTTTTCTCACTGTTTAAAACTGTTATTGGAAGTTTCTTTTTTAAAAATTTCTCTAGCCTGTCATGTATTTCATAGTATTTGTCAGTAAGATCACCACATTCACTTACCGGGCAGTTATAATCATAGCTCGTAACTACCGGCTGAATATGTTTTTCATAATTCGCACCGTTTAAAAGCCCAAAATTTGTACCACCATGAAACATGTACAAATTGACACTCTGACACTGTGTCAGCATCTCTTCAAATACATCAGCAGTTTCACCACTTTCCCTTTGGTGATGCTCTTCATACCAATGATCAAACCAGCCGTTCCAATACTCCATACACATAGTCGGCTGGTTATTCCTAAATTTCTTCAAAAGAGCGAAATTATCTTTAGGATTACTACCAAAATTCACAGTAGAAAGGACTCCTTCAAGCGTTCCTCCGCTTAGCATAAAAAGCCCCGGTCCGTCTGAAGTAAAGAGCATACAATTTATACCCTCTTCTTCGTATATATTTTTTAGAGCTTCAAGATAGCCCTTGTCATCTCCAAAGCTTCCATATTCATTTTCTATCTGCATTGCAATGACATTACCGCCGTTTTCTATTAGTCTCGGTCTTACTATTGATAGAAGCTCATGAAAATATGCCCTTACTTTTTCAAGAAAAGGCTCATTGTTACATCTGATTTTAATTGACTCATCTTTTAAAAGCCAATATGGAAGACCGCCCATAGACATCTCACCGCAGGTATAAGGTCCTGGACGTATTATCACATAAAGACCAAGTTCTTTAGCCGTATCTATGAATTTCCCGAGATCCAGAATACCCGTGAAGTCAAATAAGCCTTCCTTTTTCTCATGAAGGTTCCAACAGGTAACGGTTTCAACGGTATTAAATCCGCATTGAGAAAGTTTCACAAGCCTGTCTTTCCAATACTGTGGTACAACTCGAAAATAATGAATTGCACCGGATAAAATCTGAAACTTCTCTTTGTCTAAATAGAAATTATTATCATCATAGGTTAATCTACTCATGTTGTTTTCTCTTTTACAATATGTATAAACGCCTAATATACCGACTCATTCATTAAGTGGATACTCATTCATCCAACCAATAAGCTCATCTACTGTGGTAAAAGCAAGTCCCGTAACCGTATCAGCACAGCCATAATAAATTGCAATTCTGCCTGTATCTGCATCAGTAAGCGCTGCACATGGAAATACTACATTAGGAACATCTCCGCATTGTTCGTATATTTCATTTGGAGCCAGAATATAGAATCTTGAACGCTTCAAGACCTTCCATGGCTCATCCTTGTCAAGAAGCGCACATCCCATCCTGTATACAAAACCATTGCAGGTATTAAGTACGCCGTGATATATCAGAAGCCATCCTTCATCTGTCTCTATAGGGCAAGGTCCAGGTCCAATCTTTGTAGACTGCCAAGCCGATGCATCACTTTTGAACGTTCCCATTACATATCTGTGATGCCCCCAATATTCCATATCCGGGCTTTGGCTATAGAAAATATCTCCAAAAGGTGTATGTCCATTGTCGCTTGGTCTACTGAGCATTGCATATTTTCCATTTATCTTTTTAGGGAACAAAACCCCGTTTCTGTTAAAAGGCAGAAATGCATTTTCGAGTTGAACAAACTTCTTAAAATCATATGTATATGCTATACCTATCGTCGGTCCGTGATATCCATTACACCATGTAACATAGTATCTGTCTTCAATAAATACAACTCTTGGATCATATCTGTATTCTCTATTCAAAATTTCGCCATCAGCACCCTCAAATACAATTGGTGTATCACTTATGTCCCAGTTAATTGCATCCTTACTAAATCCAACATAAATATCCATACTGACAGCCATGCTATCGCACCTGAAAACTCCGGCAAAGCCGTCTTCAAAAGGCACAACAGCACTGTTGAAAATGCTATTAGAGGTCTTGGTTTCATGCCTTCCGATTATTGGATTTTCCGAATACCTCCACACAGGATACTTATAATCATTTGGCTTATCCTGCCACGGAATGTTTTTCATTGCCCCACCAATTATTTTACTCATTTTTACCTCATTTCCACGCCTCAACGTTTTTTGTTATATATATTTAAAATCTTTGTATAAGTACGAAACTGATAAATATAATAGAATCAGTCTCCTCCAAGACCACTACGCTCTACACCCTGTACAAATCTCTTTTGCACAAAAATGTACATTATAAGAAGCGGCAGTATAGTAAGTAGCGCACAGGCAGACGCTACAGCAGTCTGAACATATGGTGATTCATATTCTACAACATAAGAAGATGGTACAAGGGATTCTATATTCATAATTGCCCATCTCATATTTCCCTGAATCTGAGTCATTCTAAGCGGTAATTGATACTTGGTAGAATTAAGTAGCGACATATAATAGGTATCCGCATAATTCCAGACAAAGCTAAGCACCAGTACGGTCAGAAGCGAAGAAGAAATTCCCGGAAGAACTATTTTGAAAAAAGTCTTTAGAAAACCTGCTCCGTCAACATATGCAGCTTCTTCGATTGATAAAGGAAACTGTCTAAAGCTTTGCCTTAGTATGTATATATACAAACCGCCCTTTACCCCCATTCCTGTTGCAGCAAGAATATAAATCGAAGCTGGGCTTCCGATAAGGTTAAGAGGCGATCCTGTCAGAGCTTTAAATATACCAAATATATCGAAATTTCTAAAAGAAATATACTGAGCAAGCATAATTGACTGCGGCGGAACAATTATTGTAAAAATGACTATTCCGAACAGAAAATTGCTTCCCTTAAATTTAAGTCTTGTAAATGAATATGCTGCAAAACAAGCGCACAAAGTCTGAAGTATGGCAAGTATTGCAGTATTCAAAAGGCTGTAAACAAGTGCTTTCCAATAATCCAAAATTAAAAAAGCCTCAGTCATTGACTGCATGGATACTGCAGATGGTATCCATACTGAGTTTTTCATTCCTAAGGCATTTTGTGCAGTAATAGCCTCCTTTAGAGTCGTCAGAATCGGAGTAATAATTACAAATCCCAAACAAACGAGTATTACATATCTAAACAGACTCATCAAAAAGCTGATAAAGTGTTTCCTTACAGAGAGTATGTTCAGATTCTTATATTTATTTGTCATAATAGAACACTCCCTTCGATACAATCCATGTTGCAATCAGTATTACCAGAATACTGATGATAAAATAAATTGCGCTCATTGATGCACCAAGTCCATATTGTGCATTAGTAAACGTTGTATTTGATATGGTATCTGATATATCAGCTTTTGCAAAACTATCTGCAAGCGAATAAACCATACATACAAGTATCTGAGGCGATATCATCGGCAGTGTTATCTTGCAAAAGCTCTCAAATTTACTGCAACCTTCTATTTTGGCAACTTCGTACAAGGAAGGCGAAATTCCTTGAAGACCTGCCATAAATATCAACATTTGAACGCCCGCAGTCGTAATTACTTCAAAAATATCATTTACAAATTCAGTAATAAAATTAATTACTGTCGAAGGAATACCACTACTGGATATAATAGACATTATCGCCGTAGTATTTATAAATGTTTGTGACGTCTCTTCCGTAATCGATACATCTGTTATATTAATCTTCGTAATCCCCGTTGCAAGAATAATTGGCACAAAGAACACCAGTCGAAAAAAGCCTTTACCCTTATATTCTCCATTAAGCAGCATTGCCACAAATAAAGATACGAATATCTGAATCGGAACATTCTTTACTGTATCATAAAGAGCCTCCAGAACCTCTTGATTATAGGTTGGATCAATGGTCAATGCATATTTATAATTTGAAAGTCCCGCAAACTCGTAGGAAAACCCATTGGTTCCAAGAGACATATTGAATACCGAATAATAAAAGGTCTTAACAATTGGTCCCAAGAAAAAAATCAATATCCCAAGTGCCCATGGTATAAGAAATATAATTCCCCAAAGTATACGCTTTTTACTATACGGCATATCCTTATAAAAGGATCTTTTGATTTCTTTTTTGCTATTATGAGCCTTCATACTTCTGTCCTCATTTCTGTATTACATAACTATACGCATCAACCGATACTCCATTTATAACCGCCGCTTCAGCACTGTAATTTATATATACACTAATGCCATTCGAATACGTGACAATTCTTAGGTTGTTATCGCGTCCTACAATTTCATGATTTGTGATGCTTGCATCCTTAACCAGCTTATAAAAATCATTGTATTTGCTATAATAATCAGCAATTGAATCTTCCCAGGAATTATATTCTGCAAAAAAGACATCTTCCATTGTAGTATCGGTAAGAACAGATGTATCTTCCGCCATAAGTCTGAAATTAAGTGCGCTCTTTGATTCTATTGCATATAAGAATGTAATCTTAAGCGAATCAAGATCAGTATTAACATATTCTCCAGAATAATTTTTGCATCCTTCAAGCACCATTTGAACAAAAGGAACTGATGCATCAAGCACTTTCATCTGGCTGCTTTGATAAGGAACGCTGTCTATATAATCAGCATATTTATAAGCAGTAACTATAGGATTTGAAAGAAGCAAAGTATATTCATCCGACAGTGTTTTTGTAGCATCTTCATAGTAATCAGAAGCTGTTGCTCTAGAAACATTATCGTTGTTTCTGTAGTCAGGTGATATGAAAGTCATAAGGTCGCTACTCGAAAGAGTATCTATTCCAAGTTTGGAATAGGAATTTGTAAACTTATTAACATAGCTTTCAATATATTTGGGAGCAATTATATAAGTCTTATATTCTGTGTCCGTTTCAACAATGTGTCTTACCAGATCGAAACTATATATCTGAGCTACAGAACCATTCATCGCATATGCTTTTTCTTTTTTTGACAATCCCTTAGACGTCGATGCAGTCTGAAGATTAACATCCGGGAAAACCGTTGCGCCGCACTTTGAAGCAGTTTCTATTAAATTTAAAAGACCACTTTTTCCGCCAAGCCTTCCGGATACCTTTACGCTTTCGACAGACCTTTGATTTATTCCTCCGTTGACTACGCCGGAATATTTTATAATCATATTAGAAACGCCCTGCGAATTAAGATTTTCTATAATCTTCGAAGCCTCATCAAAAGATGTAAGCGCAATAGAGCTATCATAAGGGATACCCAGCATATATTTTTCCTTATCAAGCTCCCCAAGGAAATTTATATAGAGAAAAGCATCTTCATCTGACGATGTATAAGAAAGCTCTCCCTTATCAATAAGATAGTCCTGATAAGCCTTTGCCATTTGGCAATAGTTCGCATCGTCACCCTCAAGGAACTTGTAACGTACTGTTATATCGCCATTGTAATAGTCAGAACTTACTTTTTTCATTGTATAATTCGTAGTCGATCCAACGTATTTGGCAAGTGTCTGCTCTTTTCTAATATAGAAAGTAAGAGAGGTTGAACTATATGGTATTGAGCTGTAATAGCCATTTAGATACGAATTCAGTTCTGCAATTTCCGCTCCGTTTTCTATAATTCCAAGTACGGCCGTATCACCGGATTTCATTCCATATACCGGCAAAGACATATACACATTTGTAGAATTATAGGTATCTGCATCTACCAATAGATCGCCACCATAGTAGCTGGCAGTAAACTGATATTCAGATAATTTATCATTATCAAGATATATCAAAGCTCCGCTTCCATCCGGCACAAACATATAGCCATCTGTTTCATCTGAAGAAAGAAAATATGGTAAAAGAGATAAAGATCTTATAGGATATTCTTCATTGCTTACAAGATTTTGCGTAGGAACATTGACAACAAGATCATCACCATCAAGCGTGTATTCTATAATAAGGTCAATTGCCTGAACCTGGGGGAGCTCATCTTCTGTTCCGTATTCTGCACAGTCAGCTTCAAGTTCTTCATAGCTATAATGTCCGACTTCATAGAAAAGTTTGTAAAGCTCTGGAGCTGCAAGTCCTTTTAATGGATTGTCAGCACTGGTTTTTCTGGCATAAATTCCACTTGCTGTAAGTCTGTACTGATTCTTGACAGTAGCAATCTGGCTATCATCAAGATAAGCAAATACAAGCTCCTCCATCCTCTCTTCAGAGATATATGCCGGAAATTGTTTGTAGGTTATCTCATCTGAACCAAGGTGATATATAAATCTGACACCATTATCCATTTCCTCATATGACAATCCGTCCGATTCCACGCCGTATGTATATGAATCCATGGAAGTATACGTATTGTATTTGTCAGATTCCTTGCCATTAAAATATGTTACAACAACATCCGAAAGTGTTTTAACATCTGTCAGATCGGATTCTGTCTTAGTTGTATCAACATATTCACCGGTCGTCTTATTCCTCCATCTGATATTACCTGTACTTGGCATAAGCAAAAGCTCCATTGTATCTCCATCTGCCACGGTAATATAATCATCTCCGGAATAATCAGCAAGCGACTGTGCTTCATATACAGTTGTTGTCTTTGTAGTATCCTCTTTAGCTGCGCAGCCAGAGAGCATACATACGCCCAATAATAAAGCAGATAATAGAAATTTCTTTTTCATAGTCATGTTCCGCCTATTACAAATAATAAAGAGAAAACTCATCCCAAATTGTCATGATATCGTTACAAAAACCACTAACAAGAGTTACCAAAAGTACTATTATAAAAATAATGATAAGCATTGCTACTATAGTTATAAGCACTGATGCAAGACCTTTTTTGAATGAAAACTGATGCACCATAACGATTCCAACAAAGCAGTAAAAAGCAAACAATACAATTGGGAAATAGAATAAAAACAGTACAAAAAGCCTTTCATCATAGATTATTCCTCTTGAAATAATACTTCCTATTACGTACAGATAAACAGCCGGATACAGAGAATACGCTGTTATCTTAAGTACTTGCGAAATACTTCCCTTTCCATCTATAAGGGTACCTACAGCCCAGTTTCCAAATATAAAAATCACATAAGGCAAAAGCGTGCTGACCAGAATTAAAGGAACATTAATCTTAGCCGTATTCTCATAATTGACTATAAATCCCGAATACTTAACCTTTATAAGATTAGCCCAGGTAAACAGAACAAGTATTACTACCGAAAAAACACAGCTTCCTGCATTTTCATATTTGACATCATCAAATGCTTTAAAAGGATGTGACATCATATACTTTGGCCATGTAAAGGCAGTATATCTGATTTTACCGAGAATCTTAACGAAATTATTATTTTGGTATTTATCAGTTTTAGACAGCTTTTTATAGACTTTCTTTAGCAGCGCTACTAATACAAAAAATATAATCACAATCAGTATAATCACTGCAAAATATTTATTTAAGAATTTCTCTCTTATATATTCATAAGCCTGCGAATAACTTTCTCTTTCTCCACATGCCTTAAAATAAGCCATTGCCAATTCATAGTCGCCGCTTCTTAATGCCTGTTTACCAAGTCCAAGATTGGCTGCTATAAGATCAGGATTGACATCGTATACCTGTTCCCAATAGCTTGCTGCCGTTTCATAATCATAATCACCTTGAGCTTTAAGTGCATTGTTGATCATAAGCCCATAAGCAGTCGGTTCGAAAACCTCAATACTCATGCTGACCAAATCGGCAACAAGGATTTTGTCATCCATAAAGCATATATCAACAGGACTGTTAAGACTTCCTTCCTGCTTTCCGGTTCCCCCTAGTGTATATACAAGAATTCCTCCTGCGCTATATACAAAAACACGGCTTCTGATTGAATCAAGAACTGCAAATCTTCCATCAGAACTTGTTGCAATACACGTAAGCTGTGATATGGAATTATCACCCTCATAGTCGCCCATTGCAGCGGATATCGTATCATACTCCGGCATAATATCTGAGCCTGCTGAATTCAGTTTCCTAATTGGCGAATCCGAAGAATTATCCTTAACTGTTGCCATCAAAAATCCGTCCTGATCTATTGCTATATCACTATAGTCAGTCGGAAGCCAGAGTGACATTCTGGAAAGCTGTTCCTTAGTTGCAATCAGTCTGTAAAAGCGCTCCAAGAGAGTGGGCGTAACCTCATTTGCACCAACAAATCTCGAATAGCTTCCATCCGGATCAAGCTCTATTATTCCTTCATAAACACTTTTAGCCTTAACATATATTCTGTCATTCTCATCAACAACCACTTTGCTTGGAGCATAAGTTACACTCTCAAGTCCTGTAATCTGAGGATCTGTTAGTGTTCTTAAATAGTTACCATCCTTATCAAATTCTATTATTTTGCCAAGTGCCTCTTCCGCTACATATATTTCATCATCTTCTGTAACAAATACACATGTAGGATTGGAAATTGAATCGCTGCCTTCAGATGTCTTATACTCCGATATCTCATACAAATAATTGAAATCAGAATCGGTAACAACAATTTTACCAGTCATCGCTATATACAATTTTCCATTTCTGTAATAGAGATCAGAAATACCCTTTATGGTTCCTATTCCGATATCTTTGCCTCTAATGCTTTTAGACCACTCATATGCATCAGGCGCCGCCTTTGCCTCATCCCACAGAGAATATGTATAAGATTGCGCATTAGCCGTAAGGCATGACATAGATACGCTCAATAAGGATATTCCCAAAGCAATAGTTAGTTTTATTTTTGAAATCTTCATGCCTTACTCCTTCATACCTGATGTTGCCATTGTAGAAATAACATTAGTCTGCATAATAAGGAATATTGAAACCGGAATCAGGAATATTATCAGTGATGCTGCAGCAAGTACACCTGCTCTTGCTACACCAACGCTTGAAGAGCTCGCAAGTTGAGAAAGCATATATGCAACGCTCTTTAATTTTTCTGCATAAATATATTTATCACCTGTATTGGTCCACAGTGATTGGAATATCAAGATAAAAGCAGTTACAGCAGCCGGTTTGACCAAAGGGAGTACTACCTTAAGATGGATTTCCAACTGACTTGCTCCATCAATCTTCCCCGCTTCTATAAGGCTGTCCGGAATCTGTTCCATGAAATTCTTCATAAGATAAAGTCCAAGAGTCGAAGCGAAGGTTGGAAATATAATTGCTCCATACGTATCTATAAGTCCAAGATTAGAAATAGTAATAAAGTTAGGAACCATAGTAACCGTTGTATTGAACATAAGTGAATAAACTATTAAACTGTTTATAAACTTTGAACCGGGAAATTTATATTTGGCAAGAGGATAAGCGCACATAGAGGCAATAAGGATATGTCCTATAGAGCCCACCACTACTACGAACAACGAATTGAATAAGTATCTTGAGAAAGGAACAAGTGTATTGGATACTATTCTCACAAGATCTCTGAAATTATCAAATGTAGGATTCTGCACAAAGAGCTTTGGCGGAAACATGTACATTTCATTAAGCGGCTTTAACGCCTGATTGATCATGTAAATAACCGGAAAGAAAAACATGAATCCCATAATAAAAAGTACAATCCCAAGAAAAAGATTTCCTGCAAAACTTCTTGAGCTTTGTCTGGCACTACTCTTCATGTCAAGATTTCTTTTGCCGTTTATAAAGTTTTTTATACTCCCAACATTTACTTTCATTTTTTATCTCCAACTAAACTAAAATCAGGTTCCAACTTTGGTCAAAAACTTTTGAACTAATACGTTTATAGCTATCATTATCACGAACAAAACCACTGCAATTGCACTTGCTCGTCCCATTTCCATCCTTATAAGTCCATAGTCATTAAGATGATTGACTATTGTATGAGATGCATAATTAGGGCTCGGAAATCCAACAAGAGCATCCGCTACTGCGCCCACAGAAAGTGAATTGGTGATTGACATTACAGCTCCAAATAATAGCTGAGGTTTCATATTGGGAAGCGTTACATACCACAGTTCCTGCCATCTGTTCCTTATTCCATCTATCGCAGCAGCTTCATACTGCGCCTCATCAACACCTTTAATACCTGCAACAAACGAAAGAAATCCTACGCCCAAACTCATCCATACTGATACTATAATCACGACAGGAAGCACATAGTCAGAATCTGACAACCACAAAATTCTTTCGTTTATAAATCCGTATTTCAGAAGCAATCCATTAAGATATCCTGTCGAGTCATTGGAAAATATAAGCGAAAAAACCATAATTGCATTCCCCGCCATCGAAGGAGCATAAAAGATAACGGTAAGAATTGTTCCCAGCATATGCGGAAGCTCATTGATCATCCAAGCCAAAAGGAAAGATAACATATATCCCAAAGGTCCAACAAAAACAGCAATTATGAATGTATTCTGTATAGCTTTTATAAATATAGTATCCTCAAGGAATAGTTTCTTATAATTCAAAAGTCCTATAAAATTGGCCGGTTCCAGCACATTATAATCAGTAAAACTGTAATAGATAGCCTGCAGAACAGGATATACTGCAAATGTTACAAAGAAAATAAGAAATGGCAACATCAAAAAATATAGGGTTCTATTAATTTTTATTTCATGCCACAATCTTTTCAATCGCATCTGTATTTCCATAATTAGCCTCACATTCAATTCCAGCTCTTTAGTCGAGTCCGAATTCTTCTCTCTTGTTGGTGATTTCCTGATTTATATATCTAACAAGGTTATACATTGTATCAACAGGATCGGTATTATCGTCGACCACTGTAAGGAATGCGTTTTCAACATATCTTCCGGAAATATATCCGCCGGGAACCTGTGGAATTCCCCTGCTCCACAAAAGAGTAGTCTCAATTGCATCCAAAAATCCAGCATCATCAGCAAGCTCTTTAATGGCTTCTACATTTGCAACAGGATAGGTTGCCGCATCACCCAAAATAGTCTTCTGTTCCTTGGCATATATTAGCTGAACGTCTTCGCTTGTCCACCATTTAAGAAATTCCCACGCTTCATCTGCAGTATCATTTGCTTCTACAATGTTCTTAAGAATCATCGAGCCGCCAACATTTACAGCAACAGATCTATCAATAGTTCCATCTTCGAGAACTGTTCCCGGAATTGCTGCTATTGACCATTGCCCGTCAATTTCAGGTGCAGCAGCAAGTATATCATTTATATACGTATAATCTTCTATCATGATAGGAACTTCTCCGGTTCTAAACCTTGTAACAACGCTAATAGTTACCGAAAAAGCCTCTTTGGTATAATACTCCGTCCACTTCTTAAAGGTCAGAAGCGAAGACAATGAGTCGAGATTACTCGCAGTCCCTTCAGCATTATATAATTCCTCCCCGTTTTGATAGAGAAGTGAAGCAAACACCGGATTGATCTGTTTTGTTGTTGTGGAACTTGCTCCTCCCAAAACCTTATAATCCGTAGTCTGGAAAAATACAGACATATTATCCGCCTGAAGATAAGGTAACAGGGCTTCAAGCTCATCCCAGGTTTGCGGAACATCAAGCCCCATTTCATCCAAGATATCCTTTCTATAGAACATTACCGGATAACTCATCTCATCAGGAAGAGCATAATATCCGCCTTCATACTCAAAATATTCCATAGCCGAGTCAGTAAACCTGGATGCTACCTCCTCAAAATCATCGAACTGTGTAAGATCATATCCCGCGTTTCTGTATGCGAAATTCGTCGGCATAGAATAGTTGAGCTGTATTGCGACATCAGGACCATTTCCTGTCAGTGTTGCCGGCATTACTGTATCAGCGCTAACCATTTTAAGCTCAACATTAAAATCCTTATCGGCAAAATCAGTATTGATCATCCTTTGAAGTATGTCATACTGATCTCTTGTCGAAGTTGCAATCCATACTTCTATTGTCTTTTCTTTTTGTGTAGAATCTGAAGTTGAAACCTTGTAATCGTTAGTAAATGAACCTATGAATGCACAGATGGCGTGTACAAAATTCTGAAAAATAGTACCCTCAGCTCTCGGAAGCTGCGCACCATCCGCGCATAACATAATATAATCAATCTCAAGCGGTTGCTTATCAAGACCAAGTGTCCATTCACTAAGAGCTGTAATATTATCATTGAAGGTTGATAACTGTTTGGATATCTTATCAGGGTTATCAACAAGTTCTTCTATCTGAAGCATAAGCCTGGCAAGTTCCCTTGTCTTACTGCTATTATCTATTGATTCCCCCAGATCATCCATTACAAGTGACAGCCTATAATATTCGTTTTCAAGGATTTCTACCATGTCAGGAACAGACGAAACAATGTCATAATCCCTGTATTCATCAGGGTCGCTTCCCATTACTGCTGTTAGCCTGTGGTATAAGCTATTGAAATTCTTGACGCTAATCTGTGTCTGTTCTTTGGCAAAAGACAAATCGCCCATAGCTACAGTTAACGAAATCTCATTTTCGCCTTCTTCAAAGTAAAAATAATATCCATCGCCACTGCCATCATCCAGATAAGAAACCTGAAATTTATTGTCATAATAGAATTTAAGATTTCCGGCTTCCTCGAAGGGTTCCTCTCCATTTATTTTAAGTTCCCTTACTGAATAGAAATCTCTGTTTTCGGCCTGCAAAAATCTTGCTGCTATTTTGTAAAGACCTGTCTTTGGCACATCTATCGTCCATGTAATAGAAGTTCCTGCAGCATTCCACGCAGATCCACCTATTGTATTAAGAACTATATTGCTTGCATCATATGGCACTGTTAGCACTGAAGTTCTGTTATTCTGTGCAAGAAGCGTTGAGCTTGATTTATATTCTGTATCCTCCCCTTGTACAGTGATATAGCCTCCATCAATTTCACTTGCATCTATTACTGCCACGCCACTTTCTATATAATTCGCAAGATATTCCTCATATGTCGGAAGGTTTGTTGCTCCAACAAGTTTTACATAAGATATACCCATAGACGATTTAGAGGACTCTATTGTTACTTCATTAATTCCTTTTTCCAAATAGAACAGAAACGGTCCATTGACAGTTTTCTCTGCGTCTTCAAATTTTTTGATCATCCAAGCCGGATCTTGAACCTGATCCGGACTTGCCTGGTTTGAATCGCTAACCATTAAAAAGTCTTTATTTTCATCGATCCATCTTCTTTCAAAAACAAGACCGCTCGCTTCATCAAAGGGAATTTCTCCATTTATATAAACATTTCTTACAATGTTATTTTCTTCATCAGCACTAGGATAATATTCAATTTCTATATTGTAGAAACCTGCATTTTGTACATCAAATTCATATGTAATACTTCCCGTATCCCCGGTAAGTATGTTTCCATCCGTCAGATCAACAAGCTCTTCTAATGTGGAATTTGAATATTCATCGCCTTCAAGGACGTATTCGCATCCTATAGAAGCACCTGTATCTTCATGCAAGGACAGATATTCCTCGTATGAAAGCTCATCTGATGTCATGGAAATATTGTCATGAGATGCGGATAATATCTGCGCGCGCAGCTTTTCATTAGATTTACCGGAATTTTCTTTAGCTACGATAAATATTGCCACTGCAACAACTGCCATTGTCGCTGTTATAAGTTTTTGAGTAGTATCTTTTTTCACACCTGTCACCATCAGTCCTATAAAAAAGGTGAATCACATTCGCCTGGCAAATGTGATTCACACTGATACTCATATTACAAATCAGAATCCTGCATCTTTAAGATTTGCTTCGGCCTCATTACTATATGACTCCATTGTCGAACGTGCATCCTGATAATCTGCAAGTACATCCTGCACTGCATCCCAGCAGCTTACAAGATCAGCTGAATCCATTGCCCAGCTAAGATCTGCCTGGAATCTTGAATGACCCCAGTCATAAAGCTCTATATCTTCTTCTGTATAGAAGCTTCTTGTCTGACCGTATTCCTTGCCATATACTGTGTTGTCACCATTTTGCTCTGATTCCCATGCTGTGTGCATATAATCAACACCACCGTCACTTACAAGATCTCTGTAATCATAAGCAATCTTTGTAAGAACTTCTCCTGGGATTCCTGTCTTTTCAACCGACGCAGCAACAACGCAATCAATTCCCCAGTATGAAGTATTGATTTTGTAGTTGTCACTAAGAGTTGTGTAATCTCCGTCGCATGTTACGTCATCACCCCATGGCCAGTAGCAAATACCGAAATTATAATCAAGTCCGCTAAGCTGCCATGATTCTACCCTCTTAAGTATGATTCTCTCATCATCTGCTGCATAAGCTGTATCAAGAGTTACATTGCCATCGGCATCTGTAGTTACAGACTGAGGATAAGCAAGTCCCTCATCTTCAAGCTTCTGATAGAACTCAAGTGCGTTTATAAACGAGTCATCTGTAAGATGAAGTGTTCCGTCACTATCAACAATTGTTGTTCCATCGGCTCCGGCTGCCATGACTGCCCAATGGTACGGATAGTTGCCTATAGGATATACTCCGTCGGGAAGCTTGGATTTCATTTCCGTAAGATATTCTTCAAAGCTGTCATAGTCCCAATTGCCTTCCATAAACATCTCTGTAGGAGTCTTCTCCATGCCTATTTCTTCAAGATAATCTCTGTCATAAACAAGAACCCAGCTATCACCAAGATTGTCATAAGATACTCCATAGCACTTGCCCTGCCATGTGGCTGCATCAGTATAGATTGATCCAACCTGAAGTTCATCAAGATAATCTGTTATATCAAACAAGATATCATTCATATAACAAGCTACCATTGACTCCGGGTTAAGTGTTATGATGTCTGCAGCCGGATCTCCTGCAGCAACCGATGCTATCAGAAGATCATCATCATTGTAGCCATCATAGCCATCCATCGTTGCAACTTCCAGCTTGATGTTGTACTTTTCCTCAACTGCAGCCTTAGCTTCCTGGTATACCAGATCATCACTATCCAGATTGTTCCATTCACTGCCAAATGCTTTGACTGTAACTCCACCAAAGTCATAACTTTCTTCTTCGGTAGCTTCTGTCGTTGTCTCTGCAGTAGATTCGGATGTTTGTGATGTTTCGGATGTTTCTGTCGTCTGCGTTTCCTGCGCTGTTGTGTCAGATGATTGAGTTGTTGTAGTTGTGCTACCACATGCTGTAGCAAGCATAGATACACAAACTACAAGTCCTAAGAACTTTGTGCTTTTCTTTTTCATAAAGCCCCTCCTTTTTTTAGTTTTCAAAGCGCTATGTTTATAAACGTGTTAAATGTTTTTAACATCCATTAACATAATGATAAGCCTATCATTAACATTCGTCAACATGAAAATTTAGCTTAATTTGTACGAATTTTTTTATTGATTTTAGACAATTGCAAAACCGATCAATTTAACGTTTGTTAACGTTGTGTTTATCTGACACTGTTAGTATGCAGTTTTTTCGGAAATATATCCTGTCCGCACCTATTTCTAAGCAGATCACTATACCAATAAAATACTTGTTCTATCCTGTAGAGCTCACTTTCTTTACTGTCTTTTCGCCAATTACTTTTATAGGCATACATCCAGTGTTCAAGCTGTGCTGCAAGATATGTTCCATCAATAGATCTTGTCTTATAGCTTATCCGATATATCTTTTCACCTATTGTTTTTATTACCTGTTGTATAAGAATCTGGCCTTTTACATACAGAGCAATTTTTCTAATAAGTCTTTTACCCTCGATGTTTACTTCATTACTTTGCATAAGGAGAATTTCGAGATATTTCTCAATATCGGAACTTGTTTCGTCTATACTATTTGTATTTATTTTTTCGAATTCGCATTTGGCATCTTCCAGCATGTCATACGCAGCACTATGCTCCTTGTATTGGACGAATTCTTCCCATCTTACCGCTTCGCATTCAGATATCTTTTTGATGTTTTCAATTATTTTCCCGGTTCTGTCACCATAGTAGAGCCTTCCAATCCTTGCATCAATTTCTTTTTCTTCTTTTACTCCCGACCATCCAAAATCAGCGCCATAAATCATTGCAGGAATTGAAAACAATGGATCCTGCATATGTCCGTAATCACCCCAATCTGTATTCAAAACTCCCATAGCATTATATTTAAGGGCATATCCGGACATAAGAGAAATATTTTTGTAAGCCATAGCAAGTTTATTAATCATATGTCTCCAGCCATGACACCCCGGACATATAAACTGCTTCATATTCTTCTTGGCAAGAACCTGTGTGTTTTTTTCCTGTTCGCAATCTGAATATCCCCAGTTTAGGCATATAAGCTCCGGATTAAGTTTATCTGCATAGTCAGGGCATGATACAATAATATCTCCCCAAAACATTGGAATTTTGCCAATACCTACGCAGTAATCTGCCAATTTGTTTACAAAGTCGACATACATTTGGTTTATACCGATTTTTTCTGCAAGTGCACTGCTCTTTCCTTTGCCAAGATCAAAAGTTTCATCGGCACAGATATTTACATATTTTGATGAAAAAAGAGGTATGAATTCATCAAGCATCTTTTTAACAAAATCAAAGCTTCTGTCATCCGAAACATTTAATGTATGATGCTGCATGCGTTGATCAAAAGAAAAAGGGTCATTACTCATTCCATCAAGTTCGCACAAATCCTTATAGCTTTTGGTTCTAAGCACCTTATATAGATGTCCGAAAGATGCAATAGACGGAACAAGGTCAATGTGAAGCTTTCGACAATACATATCAAGTTCGAGTATTTCCTCTGATTTAAGAGGAGTATCATCTCTCCATACTTCCGAAAAATCTCTAAAGCAAAAACTATGCTCAACATAAAGCTGTAATTGATTCATCTTAAAAAGAGCCATGGTATCTGCAAGTTTCTTGTATTCAGACAGCTTCCTAACCCTTCCTCTTGTGGCATCATGATAAAAACCCCTGTATTCAAGAAGCGGGCTATCTTCTATCTGCCTGCATTTAATGCATGCCCCTTCCGTCATAAGAAGTTCTATAAAACTGGAAACTCCATAAAAAAGCCCGGTTGAACTTTGGGAACTTATTTCTACTTTATCTTTTTCTACTACGAGTCTATAAGCTTGATCTTCGAACTTCGAGGAGAATTTCAGCTTTTCTCTTTTCAGTATTATCTTTTTTACTTTTACATCGAGTGGACTTGGGCTTTTATTAACAAGAAGATCGAAGTCAGTATAGTCAAGGAATGCTTTCTTAAGTCTTAAAGCCGTATCAAAATCATCGCTTTTGCAAGAAGAATCAAGTATGATCTCAGTGTCGTATTCGATGTAAAAAAAATCTTCCGTTTCATTTTCAATTGCAGGTTTCGGAATAATCAGTGACATTTAAAGCCTCCTATATGTTCACATGCAAAACAGTTTGTCCCAATACTTTTTTGTTGTCTACAAGAAAAATTTCATAGTCGCAATTTTCAAGGCCAAAGCTTATGTCCGCCTTGTAAAAATAAAGTTTATCTGCGGCAAGCTCTATAACCCCTTTATAGCTATCCATAGCGCCTATACTAATTCTCTTATATCCTTTTAGTTCTCTTATTCTTGAGGTTACGCCTCCCCCAATCCTGTGAATATAAAGCTGCATAACCGTGTTGTAGTCTCTTATGCCGACGTTCTCTACTTCAAAAAAAGCTTTAAGAACAACTTCTTTCGGCTTTATATTATTCGTAATCCCTTTTCGAAACTCAAAAGTCACATTTTTAAAGTTTACATCAGTGTATGACAAGCCTTCTCCGAACACATGAAGTGGACCATCCATATTGTCTGCATACTTCATTGCCGCATATGAATCTTTATAGTTATAATAAACAGGAAGCTGCGTAGCACTTCTTGGGATTGATACAGGAAGTCTTCCCATAGGTTCAGAATCCCCAAATATAACATCTGCTATCGCCTTCGCTCCATAAGGTCCTGGATAAAATGCATATACAAGTGCGTCAGATAAGTCCTCAACGTTTCCTATAACGTATGGCCTTCCGGCGACGCAAATAGAAAGCTTATCAGCTTTTCTAAAAGCCTTGAGTTTCTCTTCTATGTTGCCTTGCATATTAAGACCTGACAAATCAACACCTTCACCACAATCCATTAGAACCTCGCCTTTTAAAGCAGCTCCGTTAGAATCGAATACGGTACCTTCATATCTTGATGAGCTACCGCCACATACAGCAATTACTAGATCGTATTTATCAGCATCCTGTCTATCTGCATCTCTTTCATCCCATACATGATCAAGATAATCGACATTGCAATTATTATCAAATCTAGCCCTTAATTCGCCTAAAAGGGATTTGCAATTATCATCATCAATCGGCGGTGTATAATCTCCAAGCAAGGCATATAAAGAATCTGCATTAGGGCCTATTATTGCAACATTCGAATATTTATTCTTGTTAAGAGGAAGCAATCTTTCATTTTTTAAAAGAACAATAGATTCTTTGGCAAGTTTCTCCGAGATCTTATCTATTCCATAGAAATAAGAATCGTGCATATTGTCATCCATATAAGGATGTTCAAAGAGTCCCCTTTCAAACTTCATAGTAAGAACTCTAAGCACTGAGCTATCAATTGTCTCTGCGTCTACATAGCCTTTTTCAACAGCCTCTTCAAGTTTAGTAAATGCATTGTCCCATAGACTTATATCCACTCCGCTTGAAATTGCAAGCGCACCGGATTTGCAATTATCACCTGTAATCTTATCAAGCGCATCCAACGCAAAGCCATCAGCCATAACAACGCCATCGAACCCATATTCATCTCTAAGGATATCTTCGAGCAGATGCTTATTGGCATGACAATACATACCATCAATTTCGTTATAAGCCGCCATTACGCCCTTTACCTTCTCACCGCATACAGCCTTTGCACTTGCAAGGTGGATATCTCTTAGTTCACGCTCTCCAATAAGCGCTGCGCTTGCGTTAACCCCTCCTGTTCCTTCGCCTTGAGCGCACAAATGCTTAGCAACGCTATAAACCTTTGAGGATTGCATGCCTCTAACAGCTGATGCGGCAAGCCTTGAAGAAAGATATGGATCTTCTGAATAGCATTCTTCACTTCTACCCCACCTTGGATCTCTAAGTACATCAAGGACTGACATCAGCGCAAAATCAACATGTCCTTCCTTAAGCTGCCTTCCGCATAGCCTGTATGCTTCCTCGACTAGTTCATCATCAAAAGTTGCGCCAAGAGCTGTATTAACCGGAAGAATGCCCCCTCCAAGCGCCTGATGTCCGTGAGGGCACTCTGTTGATAATAACATCGGAATTCCAAATCTCGAATGTTCGATAACATATCTTTGAACTTTATTGTATGCCGTCTTGCTTATATTGGGAGTTATACCATTACCTTCGTCTTTATCAGACCATGGATCCGCTCTATATAGACCATATAAAACGCCAAGCCCTCCCCATTTTGATACTTCATCACAAAACTCTTTTGTAAGTTCTATGTCACTTCCTTTTCTCTTATATATACTAAAACCATACAAATGCTGATTAAGCTGTCCAACCTTTTCTCTAAGTGTCATTCTGTTTAAAAGATCTCTTGCTCTTTCATCCGGAGATAAATTCCTATCTTCATAACCCATATATATTGCCCTACCTTATATTAACTTTAGTTAACATATTTAATGATAATATTAACAATATTCAATGTCAAACCTTTTGGGTATTTTCATTAAAACGCGGGATTTTCGATATTTATCGTTATGTAAACAAATGTTAATTCATGTTGATTTTATAAAAGACACATGGTATTATGAACTTGTCCAAAAAATTAATTACTCAAACTTCGCACTTGCCAGGCTGGCGCCACCCCTTTGACGTTATGCAAGTGCAGGCAGTTTATAACAGCAAAGAGGTGGCGCCAGCCTGGCAAATGGGAAGCTTTAGTTAATTACTATATCTACGAGAGGGTGACAACGAATATGCACGATGAAGTACCTATTCCTATAATAGATTTCAATCCTCCTGTCTATCTCTGTAAAAGGGCAAATATGCCGCTAACCAATATCGATGGCCGGCTTGATAAAACCTTTTGGGAAAGTGCCGATTTTACAGACTGTTTCAAAGATATCGAGGGAGATTCCAGACCTGCGCCGCGTTTTGATACCAAGGCCAAAATGTTGTGGGATGACAAGAATTTATATATAGGCGCAATCCTACACGGAGATGAGATATGGGCACATCAGACGAAGCATGATAGCGTTATTTTCAGAGACAACGATTTTGAAATATTCATAGATCCCGATTCCGACACTCAGGAATATATTGAGTTTGAAATGAACGCCCTTAACACCTTTTGGGATCTCCTGTTAACAAAAGCCTACAGAGACAATGGCTCTCCCATTAATTCACTCGAAATAAAAGGCATCAAAACAGCCGTTTATATAAACGGAAAATTGAACGATCCGCAAGCCGACAATAAATATTGGTCTGTAGAGGTTATTATCCCCTTTGAATCTCTCGCAGAATGTGATATTAAAAGAAGGCCGCCTGTTTGCGGAGAATATTACAGGATTAATTTTTCCAGAGTTCAATGGAAAACAACTATAAAGGATAACTCTTTTGTTAAATTGGAAAACCCTGATACAGGCGCACCTCTTCCTGAAGACAACTGGGTTTGGTCTCCAACAGGCGTTATAAATATTCACTACCCTGAAATGTGGGGTTTTTTATTTTTTGCAGATGATAATTGCAACTGCAGCTATTCCATTCCGGAAGATGAATATATTAAGTGGGATCTTAGAAATCTCTACTATGCAGAATACATTTTTTACAAAAACAATCATAAATTTACAAATGATATTAATATATTAAAAGAAATATTAGCCAAAAACAGTTCATTTAATTCAATTAAAAGCATTGCCAAAAGGAATTTCATTATAGAAACGACATCAACAGGATTCGAAATTAGTACTAATGGCTCCAAAAACGATAAGACCATACGCATCTATTCTGACGGCAAAACTGTTTAAGCCATGAAAGGATTATTAAAATGGAAAAAGTTACAATTCAGGACATTGCTGATGCACTGGGAATATCAAGGGTCTCCGTATGGAAAGTTTTCAGCGGACGAGAAGGAGTTTCGGAAGACCTCAGAAACAAAATTATCGCTAAAGCCATAGATATGAACTACAACATGCCGCCTCAATTTTATAACGAAAAGGCCGCAATTTCCAAAAAACAATATACTATATCAGTTGCCATATCAAGACCGGAAACCTCAGCCTTTTGGGTAAATACAATTCATGAAATCGCAAGGGAAGCAAGCCTCCAAAACGCAAACGTCATGTATACATATCTTCCTTCCGAAGTAGACTCATCTTACGAGCTACCATCTGTTTTGAGTGACGGAACCGTTCAGGGAATCATAATACTTAATGTATATAATCCCAAAATGATACAGCTGTTATCAAAGCTTGACACACCCAAGGTTTTCATGGACACATGCACAAGTATTCCTTTTAAAGACCTTTGCGGAGATTTGCTACTTATAGAAGGACGTTCATGTGTATATGCAATTACCGAGCACATCCTAAAGCAAGGCAAAAAGAAGCTCGGTTTTATTGGCGATATAGAATATGCACAAACCAACTTTGAAAGATATTATGGTTTCAAGGATGCCATGAAAGATTATGGTATAGAAATAAATGAAAAATACTGCTTTACAGATTCAATTGGAGCCGATACCTACAAAGAAGAAATTGGACGTTTTATAAGCGGACTAAAGACTCTCCCGGATGCATTTATATGTGTAAGTGACTACGTTGCCAACATAGTATGCGAAATCATGGAAGAGAGGAATATATCTATACCGAATGATATTCTGATATCAGGTTTCGACGAAATCAGTGACCTTCATACCAAAGTTCCTCTTACAACAGTAAAAGTTGATAATCAGGAATTTGGAGCAAGACTTACAGCTCAGATAATATATAGGATGAAACACAGCTACGCAAGCCGGGAGCTTTCCTACATCTGTCCCAAGGTCATATACAAAAAATCCACTACAGTTCCTAAAAATTAACAGCAACAAGCTGCTCTAAATCGTTTTAATCTGGGCACAACTACAACAAAAGCTGGTTCAACGGTATATAAAATCCTTTGAACCAGCTTTTATTATGTTCTCAAACTTTCCCACTTGCCGAACCGGCGGCACCCTTTACTATTATGAAAATACAGCCGGTTTATAAAGTTTTTCGCGTTCATTGAAGGTGTTATGTTTTAAAATACTGTTTAAAGCTTTTAGAAGACTATTTTAAATGTTTTAATTTCATAAGGTTTAATCAGGAATGTAAATGAATTATTATCAGATGAAATAATCGAACTGTTCTTTTCATCATTTTCCATAAGATTTACTTCCGTTACCGACTTAAAAGCATTTCCAAGGCTTGCGACAACTCTGCTTCTTTCATTGAAAACCTCATATAGTCTTACAATTACTCCTGTTCCATCCTCTGATTTCTTGACAGTTTCGAGAACAACATTACCCTTATCAATGCTGATAAAAGATTTCCTGTCTCCTGCGTATCCTCCTTTAAAGGTATGCGCCGGTACATTTAAATTAAAGCTCTCATTGACTGTACCGCCTTCTCTAAAGCCTCCCATGTGAGGATAAAGTGAATAGGTCATATGATGTACTTCGATATCAGCCGTTTCATTAGGCTCAGTTCCTGCTTTCAAAAGCGTTAATGATAATTTTTTATCTATTGCAGAATAGCCGTACTTACAATCATTTAACAAGCTAACACCATATCCATTTTCAGACATATCTGCCCACTTGTGACCGCAAGTCTCAAACTTTGCGACATCCCAGCTTGTATTCTGGTGTATCTTCCTTGTTACATTTCCAAATTGAATGTCGAAGACCGCCTCATCCGTGTGAATATCAAGAGGGAAATGAACTTTACAAAGGTGCTGACTAAGCTTCCAATCAATCGTTGTCTCAAAGTCAATTCTTCTATCATCTGCATAAAATCTAATATATTGAACAAATTCGCAGTCAAGAAATTTCTTCGTAACTTTAAGACTTGCTCTCACAGGTCCCTTTTCTGTCCATTCAAGTTTGGCATCTTCATCTACAGGCCATGATTTTTCCTGATAAAAAATATCTATATTCCAGTTGTCAAAACATAGAGGCTTATCTTCATACACCCTAAGTTCATTTCCAACTTCGCCTTCTTTTAGAATTTCTCTTTGTGCCTCAAGGTCATAAATGGATGTAAACTGGCCGATCTTATCAATTTTGATATCATAAAACGGAGTCTTGATTTTTCCATCCGATATTTCAAATGGATTTTCCTTTTGAGGATTTTCTGTCTTTTCAAGGCAAAGATAACCCTTTGATGGTATACCTTTTATAAAGCTTATCGCACCATCTGCAGTCTCTTGAACTGGGAATATCTCGCTTCCGTTTGTAACAGCATCAAAATTAATATCCCCAAGATTAACAATATCGGATCTATCAAAGCCAAGTGTATTAAATACGCATATCCCATTACCATCAGGCGTTATAACGTCAAATCTCTTATTAAGAAGTTCAACGCTTTCGTGTTCTATTTTTGTATATTCTTTGTCTGTAACCTCATAAACTTCACGTATAGCAGAACCTGGGAGAATATCGTGGAACTGATTTCTTAATATTATCTTCCACATATCATCAAGTTCTTTTTGGGGATAAGGTAGAGTCTTCTCTGCAAGCACTGACAATAGCTCAAGCTCCATCATCCTGTACTCGCATTTACGATTCTTTTTCTTGTTTCTTCCCATTGAAGTCAGAGTTCCTCTGTGGTACTCAAAATAAAGCTCTCCAACCCATTTTGGCAACCTCTTATTATCCTTTACCTTGTCATAAAGTTCATCAAAGAAGGTTTTTGAAAATTCCTGCCTTACCTTTGGAATGCCAATTATTCCTTTCTCCATTCTCTTCGAGGTTTCGAGCATCTGCCTTGTAGGACCGCCGCCACCATCACCATATCCATAGGATATCAGAATATCATTATTAATCTCCTTGTTCTGATATCTGTGCCATCCGCCAATAATCGCATCAGGATGAAGCATTCCATTGTAAGTTGTAAAAAAGCTTGTTTCTGCCTGCCCCACTCCAAGCGTTGTGATAAGATAGGTAAATACGCTTGTACCATCGATTCCTTCCCACATAAAGGTATCATTCGGAATTTTATTAAACTCATTCCATGCAAGCTTTGTTGTCATGAAATAATTAACTCCGCTTTTCTTCATAATCTGTGGAAGGGCTGCACTGTATCCAAATGCATCAGGAAGCCATAATATTTCGTTATCCTTGCCAAACTCATTTTTGAAAAATGTTTTACCCACAAGGAATTGTCTTACAAGCGATTCACCGGACGTAAGGTTACAATCAGCTTCAACCCACATTCCGCCTTCAGGCTCCCATCTTCCTTCAGAAACTCTATCTTTAATCCTTTGGTATAACTCCGGGTGCCTTTCTTTTACAAATTCGTAGAGCTGTGGCTGACTGGACATAAATTTATAACCTGGGTACTCTTCCATGAGCTTTAGAACTGTAGCAAAACTTCTGCAGGATTTCTGCCTTACCTGTGCAACAGTCCAAAGCCACGCCACATCTATATGTGTATGCCCAATGCAGGTTGCTATTACATCATCAAAGCCAGCTGTTTCGTTATTTTCATACAGATTTATACGAATATAATCTGACGCTTTCCTTATGGATTCATAAAACAGATTGCTGTGTATTTTCCTTAAATCGATAAGATTTATGGTTTCGTTAATGACAGACTCAAGCATAATCCTGATTCTGTCATCTTTGTCCATTCTGTCAAGCCCCCATAACGGAACCTGGATATCGTAATAGAGATCCTTGATCTCTTCATCTCTTTCCTCAAGGTCAGTAAGCAATTTGAACTCGCTATGCAAAGTTCCTGTGTACGCCTGAAGATCCACCTGAATCTTTTCGCCTGCCTTGGCACTATTTGTAAGTTTTATTTCCAAATGATTTATATCCAGTCCCTGCGTAGGAACCTTATTTATAAATACAAGAAACTGAGGATTTCTTCCATCGTCCCAATCTTCAAGCTGCGTTCTGATATGCAGCCACATGTTACAGCCATCAAGCTCGTCCGGAACAGTAATAAAACTCCTAAACCAGTAATGCCTATCCTTCCCATACCATCTATCAGTCTCTGCGTCAAATTTCTTCCATTCTTCTTTGGATGCTTCAGCTTCACTTACGTCTACATAACATCCTTCTTTTACATCCCAGTTACTGATTTTAATCTGTTTTGTTATGATTGCATCCTTGAGCTGTCTGCATATAAGCTCTGCTCTCTCTTTTGCAAAATACATTTCTTTCTACCTCATTTCCATGTTACTATATTCAAAATAGACCCATGCGGCGCTATGCCCTTCAAGTATACATCCTTGTCCATATGTTTTTAGTATTTTATCACTATCCTCCTTAAGTTCAATAGGTGTTGATCTGTGATTTACTATTACATATCCATTATCAAATATTCCAACCTCTATGCCTTTTTTCCTGATAATAGAGAAAGGTTCCTTATGTCCATATAATATATCCTTTACCATTGTACTCTTTGACAGAGTCAAAGGATACATTTCTTTATTTCCTTGATTATAGGGTACATGCGGAATATTTTTGGCTGTATAAGATGCTCCTATCATAAACCCAAATGAATATACTTTTCCAAGTCCAAATCTTGTCGAAACCACACACGCACTACCATCATCATAGCTTGCAAGCACTTCATACGTTTTTTTTGAAGAATACGTAACAAATTTGCAGCCTTGCGGTATTATCTTTTTTTGGTCTTTATATTGCAATGGTTTTTTAGATGTTTCTTCGGAACTTATATCAAAACAGTTTTGCGCAAGTTCATCTGAAGGTCCGTGCAGAAGTATTCCTCCGTCTTTTACGAACCTTTTTATCTTTTCTTCACTGACATTATGATCTAAAGCGCCGTACCAACTGTTCGCAGGAACAATAAGAGCCATGTAATTGTCGAGCATATCTTCTTCTACTTCATATGTGCTTATTACATCAGCCTGATATCCAAGATCGCTTACATATTTGTACCACCCCAGAAGATCAAGTCGCCTTATACTGTTATTATCAACTTCAAATTCTTCGAAATCTGACATTTCAAGTGGAAAAAGTATGGCGATTTCCTTTTTCTTATTGCCGCATCTTTTTGGTATTACACGGCTGCACCACTCATTTCCTCTTTTTATAGATTCTATGACGCTTTCACTCATATTTCCAAGGACACCGCCATCATCAAGTCCATTAATACCATACGCCAAATAGCCATAAATTCCCTGCGCAGTCATGGATCCGATTATCTCTTCGGGGGTTAGATATTCATAAAGGTCACGGTATATATATCTTCCAAAATATATTCCGCCTATCCACTGCCTTTTTGAATTCATTACACGCATCATACTATGCTGGCAGGAAGTTACATATGCATCAGGATATCCGCTATCCGTAACAGGAACGCTTATAAACTGCGTCATATCAACGAAAGGCGCCAATCTGTAATAGTCTACACCTCTTATTGATGTGTCCCACAAATCGCTATAATCATTATCCTCATCGCATTGGCTCTTACCATTGATATTTAGAAAATATCCCCACTGCGACAGCGTTGGAATTGTATATATATCAGGCACTGCTTCCTTTAGCTTTTTCTGCATGTTTTTGAAATACAGCACAAGCTCCTTAATCTGAAACAGCCTGTTATCTCTCAAAATCCAGTATTTATTATTCTTTTCTTCTATATCTTTTTCTTTTAATATTTCATTTCCAAAAACAAGACCATACCAGTACTGATATGGCGTCAATTCATTAAAACTTGCTGCATCAATATTATATCTGCTATTAAGAAGCTCTATATTATTTTGATATTCTTTTTTCAAAAAATATTGGTATCTGACTATTCCTTCATCATCAAAACTTACTGCAACAATAGGATCCCACATGGTACAGGTCGGCTTAACTCTTTTTCCATTTATATCACATGTACATATTCCATTGTCATAATGTGTCATAATTTGCCTGACATGTTCTGTCATAGCGTCCAAAACAGGTTCTGACCAGTACTTATAATATCTTGCATCTGTGCCGTCTATATACTTAACACTCTCCGGTATCACAGGCGGACTAAATCTGATATGGGGATAAAGATTATCCCCATTCAGATATAGTAATAGAAAATTGTAGGAGAGATTTTCACAAGACGCGGCCTTTTCCATATATTCCTGCATCATGACATATTGACTTGGCTCTGTCTTTTTTTCTATTCTGTCTCTGTAGTCTTGTGAATCCTTTGTATCAAGCATTACGCAGTTAAATCCAAGTTCTTTTATAAAGCGCATAGTCTCTTTTATAAAGTTCTGATCGTCAAATCCCGGGCAGTAGAAATTCCCAAACATTATGTTCAAAAATGGTTTTTGCGAAATACTCTCAATCATACAACGCCTTCATTATTTGGAAGCAAGAAATTCATCTACCTGTCTCTGTGCTTCATCTACGATATCCTGCCATCCGGCTGCTTCAAGCTCTTTCTTGATTGCCGGTACTGCTACTGCCGGATCCTGTACTCCTGTTGTTACTTCACTCTTATACCTAAGCCATATCTCTGTGCAATTTGCAAGCTGATCAGCTACAGAGGTTGTATCGAATGTAAATCCGAGAAGTACTGATGAAACAGCATTTTCATTAAGTTCTTTTACTTCGTCCCACTGATTTACTTCATCAGATGCAAGCTGTGATACAGTAAAGAATGTTCCCTGTGTATATCCTGCCATAGTCCAGTCTTCATTTAATTTAGTAACTTTGCCATTATCATCATACTCAAAGTTAACGCCTTCTTCACCATAATAGAACATGTCGCGAAGTGTTGTATCAGTATTTACAAGGTCAAGGAACTGAAGGCATTTTTCCGGGTATTTGGTATTAGCAGATACCATATTGATAGAACCACGTACTGTATCGTTTGAGAGAATTGTCTCACCAATTTGTGATACAACTACATCCTTGCCCATCGATGGTCCCCATGTTGTAACTGCAGCGCTCGGCCATCCCTGTGCAACTCTCCACATATTATAAACTCTGCCCTCTGTAAGTGTAGATGCGTCAGGGTTTATAATACCAGCCTGATACCATTCATGTATTGTTTCAAGCTGTGAATAGATATCGTCCTGCTCAAGTGTAAGGCATACCTTCGCATCTGCATCATCATAGCGAACACCCAAAATCTGCAATCCTGCTCCAAGCTGATCATATACATCAAAAATATAATACAGACCATCATTCTTAACGTATACAGGATAATCATTCTTATCAGACTTGAGCTGAGTAAAAAGATCCGTCATGTTATCCAGAGATTTTGCCATCTCATCGATGTCTATATCATATTCATCAACCAATTCCTCGTCCCAAATAGCGTAGTTACTAAGAGAGCTGTCTTTATAAGTAGGAACACCGTATATACTGCCGTTAACAGTTACCGCATCCCAATATTCTTCCGGCATCAGCTCACACAGCCCCGGCATATTCTCTTCTACAAGATTTGTAATATCATAGTATGCACCAAGATTTATATCGCTTACATAGGTATTGCTGTTTCCGAAGATAATATCATAGTCTTCATTTGTGCTGATTATAATATTCCTTCTATCATCCCAGTCTCCCCAGGAGATAACATCCATTTCAATATTAACACCTATCTTATCTCCAACGTACTCATTGACTTTTGAAACCCAAGAATCATAATTTGAAGGCATTCCTGAGCCGATGGTGACCCATTTGAGCGTAACAACATCACCGGAATCAGAGCTATTAGAAGCTGTATTGCTCGAAGTTTCCTTTGATGTGTCTGTCTGCGTTGTTGTAGAAGAGCTTCCACAACCCGATAGTGTCCCCACCATCATAAGAGCTGCCATTCCCATTGATAACAGTCTTTTTGCTTTCATTATTTTCCCTCCTGATAAGCTTAATTAGTTTTTTGTTAATGAATCCCTTACGGGTCTTCAACCCTTTACTGAACCAATTGTGAGACCTGAAATAAAGTATTTCTGGAAAAACGGATATACGCACGCTATAGGAACAATGATAACTATTGCAATTGCCATACGTACACTTTCCGTAGGCATTGATGCCTTATACTGTTGGAGTGAAAGCCCTCCATAAGGATTATTGGCTATATACTCTATGTTGTTTTGGATATTATTGAGCATAGATTGAAGCGACTGGAGATTCTGATCGGAAATATATAGTGATGCCTGAAACCAATCATTCCAATAACCAAATGCCGCAAAAAGTGCAATCGTAGCAAGAATAGGTTTCGAAATAGGAAGAACAATTTGAGCGAAGATTCGAAGCTGGGATGCTCCGTCAACCTTGGCTGATTCAACAATAGAGTCAGGTATGGTTGTTTTAAAAAAGGTTTTACATATAACTACATTAAAAGACGAAACTGCCAATGGAAGTATAAGTGCCCATATGGTATTTCTAAGATGGAGGATATTGGCATTTACCACGTAGCTTGCAAGCATTCCTCCATTGAATATCATTGGCACAAAAACAAGCCATGTATAAAAGCCTCTAAGCTTATAGCCGGTTCTCGAAAGCACATATCCCATTGTAGTCGTCAAAAGAACTGACAATATAATACCAAGGCCTGTGACAATTACCGATATAAAAAGTGCATGTAAAATTGTACTTCTCTCATTCCACAAAAACTGATATGCAGATGATGAAAACTCAGTAGGTATTAGCCTGTATCCATACTTTTGTATTGCGCTTTCATCAGAAATAGAAATCGAAAATACGAATATCACAGGAAAAATGCATAGAAGCGATAATATTATAAAAACCAGATTAAAGAATACATTAGTAAGCGGTTTTATCTGGTTTAACTGCCTTTCTTTTATTCGTGCTGCCATATTTCCATCCGTTCTACAGCCATTTAGCTGTTAAATAATAGTACTATCTTCATCAATTTTGCTTACAAGCCAGTTAGCAAACAGTATCGTGCAACAACAGCAAATAGATTGGAAAAAGGATGCTGCAGCAGTCTTGCCAATTGGCGCGCTTGATTGAATGGCTTTATATATATACGTATCAAAAGTCGATACAGTAGTATATAGCGATTGGGGAATCTGTCCTGTTATCTGATAAAAAAGTCCAAAGTCCGAATAGAAAATTTTGCCGGTATCAAGTATTAGCATCATTACAAGAACAGTTTTGATACATGGAAGAGTAATGAACCTTGCCTGTTGCCATTTAGTCGCTCCGTCCATAACCGCAGCCTCATATAACGATGGATCAATACCGGATATCGATGCAAGATATATTACCATTCCATATCCAAGGCCCTTCCAAATCTTCATAAATGTCAAGATAAAAGGCCAATACTTGGCTTCCTGGTACCACATTATCTTGCTACCACCAAGAGCTGTTATTATTGCATTCGCATAACCCTTTTCCGGAGTTAGAACCGCATATACAATGTAGCTTACAACAACCCATGACATAAAATAAGGGAAGAACATCATTGTCTGATAGACTTTGGAACCTGTTTTATTTCTGAGATTGCTAAGCATAACAGCAAAAAGTACTGCAAAGAAAGCTCCTAGAATAATAAATACAATGTTATAAAGAATCGTGTTTCTAAGAAGCATTGCAAATGCATTGGAAGAAAAGAAATATTTAAAATTGCTAAAGCCAACCCATTTACTGTACAATAAGCTATACAAAAAGCCATGACCGCCTGATAGCTTATACTCTTTGAATGCAATTATTATTCCGAACATGGGCAGGTAAGAAAATAATACAAACCATACAACCGTAGGAAGAGATATTAAAGTAAGTTCCGTATCATCCCTGCTCCAGCGTCTGCGCTTTTTCATTTTCCCATTATCAGCCATGACTCCTCCTTACAATTATCATTTTATTAACTTAATTTAACATAATGATAACTTTGCGCAATTGCAATGTCAACGTTTTTATCTATTTATTTATCATTTTGTCGTTTTTGCTAGAACTTTTTTAAATAAAATTGTGCATTATGTAGGATTGAGCGTTAACTGTCCTTTATGTTATGTTAAATAATGTTAACTAACATTTGTATACTTTTCTGCCGAATGTTATACTTATATTACTCAAACTTCGCACTTGTCAAACAGGCGCCACCCCTTTTCTGATATGTAGGTGCAGACAGTTTATAAAGTCTTTCGTCTTCTTTTGAAAATGTTATAAATTCAAGAACGTGATTACCGGAACTTTATATTCAGTTCGGGGCTCGTCTGTTTGAGCGAAGAAAGTTTCGAACTCCAGAATATGAATTTTCAGATATCACGCCCTGAATTATAAAAATTTCAATCATTTTGTTTTTTGGAGGTATATATGGGAAAGGTAACAATGCAGAGCATTGCAGATGCGCTTGGTATTTCCAGAGTTACTGTATGGAAGGTTTTCAACAATCAAAAGGGGGTTTCTGATTCTCTACGTAATCAGGTAATTTCAAAGGCTCAGGAACTGGGCTATAGTATTTCTCCAGAGGTGTCACTACAAAAAAACGATATAAAAAACATAGCGCTTGTTGTATCAAGGCCTGATTCATCCACCTTCTGGACAAGTATAATTCATAGCATCGCAAGAGAACTTTCGTACAACGATATGAACCTTTTGTACACATATGTACCTTCAGAATATGTGCCAGGATATACCTTGCCAGGTGTTCTTACTGACAGCAAAATCGATGCAATTATTGTTATAAACATATACGACAACCATATTTATAACATGATCAATAATCTTCCGATACCGAAGGTTTTCCTTGATTGCACATCACGCTATGACTTAAACAATTTAAATGGTGATCTATTCCTTATAGAGGGCTATGACAGCGAATATGTCATTACCAAATCGCTTATAGATCAAAAACTTGGTACAATCGGTTTTTTGGGCGATATTGAATATGCGAAAACAAATCTGGATAGATATAAGGGATATAAAAAATGCATGGACGACTTTGGTCTTAAAATTATACCAAAGTACATCCATACAAGTAGAATTGGTATCAATTCGTATTATGAAGAAATCACAGACTATCTTGATTCTCTTGACAAAATGCCTGGGGCTTTCGTCTGTGTAAGTGATTTTATGATTCACTTTGTAATGAACTATTTTGCCGATCACCCAAAGAAAATGCCATCAAAGCTCCTTCTGACAGGATTCGACGGCACAGGTGAATATGCCAATGTGGATCAGCGCTTTACAACTGCATATGTTAACACCGATATGCTTGGAAAAAGGATGGCAGCTCAGATTTTCTACAGATTAAAGTTCGAATCTGCCCCCTACGAGATTATATATATAAAACCTCAAATCATATTTCGCTCTTCCAATGTAAATTAAACGCCATAAATCTCCACATAAGCTTATGCGCATTCCGCATAAAGTAGCATTGCCCGCACCAAAAACTGATCCAAGCGTTACAGCTAACAAATCCTTGGAAGTCCTTCACCCTGAAGAACATCAAGTATGCGCTTACCGCCAATTCTTGTTTTGAGAATTACTTCACCGGGATTTTCATCTTTTACCTGCCCTATAATAGCAGCGTCTTGTCCGTACTTACTATTTCTAATTATTTCAAGGGCTCTATCTGCATCCTTTTGTGCAACAATTGCGGTCAGTTTACCTTCATTACCCATATAGATCGGATCAAGCCCTAGAAGCCCACAGAAGTCTTTTACAACCTGTTTAACAGGTATCTTATCTTCCTCTATAATGAAAGTTTTGCCGGACGCTGTTGCAAGCTCCTTCATAACTGTTCCAAGGCCGCCTCTTGTGATATCGCGAAGTGTGTGAACTTCAACATTAGAATCCAGGAGATTTTTTACCATGTCTACAAGTGGAGCATTATCACTAGTGACGTTAGTGTCAATTTCCATTCTCTGTGAAAGTATTGCAGCATGATGGTCTCCCATGGTTCCGGATACAATTATGACATCTGTATCACGTGCGCCGGATGCCTTTATGTCTATGCCGTCTTGGACTATTCCAACACCTGCAGTGTTAATATAGAATTCACCACTTCCATTGACTACTTTGGTATCACCCGCTACTATCTGCACATTTGCCTCTTTGGCGGTTTGTGCCATAGAATGTACTACCCTTTTTAGAAGATCAACACAGGCTCCTTCTTCAAGTATAAATCCGCAAGTAATATATTTGGGAATGGCGCCTCTCATCAATAGATCGTTAACTGTTCCGCATATACTTAGCCTTCCTATATCTCCCCCTTTAAATTCCGGAGGTGTTACAACAAAGCTATCTGTTGTAACAGCAATACGGCTTCCACCTTCAACTACTGCACTGTCTTCCATCTGATTAAGCACATCGTTTTGAAACTGGCTTGCAAAAACTTCCTCTATAAGGTCCCCCGTGGCCCTTCCGCCGCTTCCATGAACCATTGTGATAATATCCTGTTGCATAATAATTCCTCTTTTTCTATATTAGTCATGTCTATTGTTGGAATAATACGTAAAGCATCCGCCTTCAGTTGAAACCATACATGCGCCTTGCGGAGAAAGCGGTGTACAAACTTTACCATAAAGTGGACATTCATAGGGCTTCTTTTTGCCCATGAGTACCTGATCGCAACTGCACGCAGCATTAGCCTTGTGATCTTGCGTTAGATTGTAGCTTCCTGCATCATATTTGGAAAACTCCTTTTTGAGAACCATTCCTGAATCTTCTACAACTCCCATTCCGCGCCATGCTGCAGGACTTTTTTCAAAATAAACATTTATTAAGTCCCTGGCTCTGGGATTCCCGTTATCAGCAACAACAGAAGGATAGAAATTCATAACCTTGCCCTGTCCATAGGCATGAACAATTCCGTAGAGTGCTATAAGAATCTCTTCTCCGGAAAATCCTGCAACGCCAAATGGTATGTTGTATTTGGACGCTATCGGTTCAAAGCAATGAATACCTGTTACAACCGATACATGCCCCGGCGCGATAAAGCCGTTTATAGGGGCTCCACTTTTGCAGAGCCATTCAATAACTTCTGGCATGGTCTTAAGTGCAGTAAGGAGCTTTACATTCTCTATATGTTCATCCGTAAGTGCCTGCATCAAAAGGGCATACACCGGCATAGTTGTTTCAAATCCAACCGCTGCAAAAATGAATGTCGTTTCGCTCTCTTTGGCTGCCATGTCCAATATGTCCATCGGACTATAGACCATTTCAACTCTTGCGCCCTTGCCTTTAGCCATAGAAAGGCTCTCTTTCGAACCGGGAACCCTAATGAGATCTCCGAAAGTAACAATACAAATATTTGGCCTTAATGAAAGTTCCAAAAGATAGTCTACATACGACGAGGGAGTGACACATACAGGGCAGCCCGGTCCTGATATTAGATGTATTTTGCTTGAAAGAAGTCCCGGAATGCCATTTTTGGCTATAGCTCCTGTATGGCTTCCGCACACTTCCATGATATTCATTTCAGGGCCATCATATGAGCCCAGATATTCAATAACCTTGTTTAAATCCATCTTGGGATTATATCTCCTGTTATTTTACTGGTGTGCTGACTTGTTCATCTTTAATCAAATTACGCCGAATACGGATTTATATGCAAAAGAATAAAATTGCAGACAATGCGGACATTGTCAAGATTTTTTGACGAAGCAGATAAATTCATATACAAGTAATTTGGTTAATTATGAATGAGGCAGCACACTTGATTAGTGATTCAAAAAGCGATGAAGCTTTCATCCCCCAGTACGTTTTTTGTCAAACTGACTCGAGTTCTTTAAAAAGATCTTCTATCTCTGCAGCTTGTGAACTGGTCACTTTTTGCATTATGCATCCGGCGTGAACAAGCACTCTATCACCGGGTACGACATCCACAAGTCCTGCTCTTGCATTTACTATATTCCCGTTAAAATCAACTTTTGCAATTTTTTCTTTTACCTCTATAACTGTTCCCGGTAATGCTACACACATAATCTGTTCCTCTCTGTTACTAACATTTTATACATCTTCTTAAATTTCTATTTCAAGAAGATACTTCTTATGAAACATCATTTATTATCTTACATGCTGCCAAATACAGCTGTCCAAGAGCAATTCCCCCATCTCCAGGCGGGACTTTGGAATTTTGATACAGCTTATAACCTTTTTGTTTGCAGCTTTCCTGAATACTTGTGTTAAGTATTCGGTTTAAAAAGCTTCCACCTCCAATAGCAATCTGCAGGTTATCATCTGCGCCGCCCAGAATATGAGCCATGTCTATGCTTGCCTTTGAAAGAGCAATATGAAAGCCAAGTGCAAGTGATTTAGAATCTATCCCTTCAAGTAGATATCGGCATATATCTGATACCAGCTTAACTCCGTCAAGGTAGTAGAACTCTTGCTGATTATATTCAGATCCGCATGCTTTTGAAGGATCCATTATCTCTGATGTATTTACTATCTCTAATGTCTTTGATTTATCTTCTGTCTTCGTTTTATATTCTATCCTTGATTCATCTTCCGTCTTCGTTTTATATTCTATCTTTGATTCATCTTCCGTCTTCGTTTTATATTCTGTTTTTGATTCATCTTCTATTTTCGTTTTATCTACAATCATTGATGTCTCTACGATTTTTGACATCTTTTCAGTTTTGGACTTACTTGATGTCCTAATAATATCTATATTAAGTTCTGCCGGCTTCTTGGCCGTTTTTGCACATATTTCCAGCTTTGCAGGGCACTCACCTTCATAACTATTATAACAGCAAATGCCAAGGAGCGATGAAACTGCGTCAAATAAGCGTCCCATCGATGTTGACATCGTAATATTTATATCATGATCAAGGGCAGCGCCTACAAGCCTTATATCCGGAATCTGATGTCCTGTAAAAACCTTCTTTATATGTTTATCAATTAAATTAATATCACTATTTTCAATATATCCTCTATTTAAAGCTTCATATAGATAACAATATAAGGTCTTAACTGCGTCTTTGGCTCCTTCGTCTCCTCCTAGCATCTTCACAGGAGCAAGGCTTGCTTTATGACAATATGTAAATTCTCTATCTGCTTTTATATTACATACAAAGAATTCGCTCCCCCATATACTTCCATCATCACCATATCCGGTTCCATCATAGGCTATTCCTACAAAATTCCCCTTTATGTCATTCTCGGCCGCGACCGCCATAACATGAGACAGATGATGTTGAACATACATAACATCACAGGAGCGTGTGGCCATTTTTTTGGTTTCCTTTGCTGACACATATCCAGGATGCTTATCGCATATATATGCCACCGGATTTATATCAAGTAGCTTTTCCATGTGATTAATCGCACGCATTCTGGCTCTGGATGCTTCAAGTTCATATAGATCTCCAAAGTGTGCAGAAAGATAAGCCTTATCGGCTTTGCCAAGAGCGAATACTGATTTAAGATCTCCTCCTGCAGCGAAAGTTTCCTTTTCAAAGTTAAAAGGAAGATCTACAGGCCAGGGTACAATCCCTCGTGCTCTTCGTATAATCTGTACAACATTTCCATTTACTTGATATATCGAGTCATCAAGAGGAGTCAGAATCTTCCTGTCGTGATAAAGCATAAAATCAGGTCCGCCTGTTCCGAGGAGTTCTCTCATTTCAACAGGGTCTGTTATTATCGGTTCGCCTCCCCTGTTTCCACTTGTCATAACAAGGGGTCCAGTAGCTTTCAGAAGCAGAATCTGAAGCGGGTTGCACGGAAGCATTGCACCAATACGGTCGCTGCCGGATAGAACTTCATCAGCAAATTCCAAAGCTTTATTACTTGTATCACTTAAGTTTATATCATTATTGCCGGTTTTATCATCTCCTGTTACGAACCTCACATTTGCAGATTTCTTTTTTAGCAATACTATTGGTCTTGGATTTGACAAAAGAAGTTCTTGTTCTTTTTGGGATACCTCACAATATTTTTGAATAGCTCTTATATCCGGAAACATAACAGCAAAAGGCTTTGCTTCGCGGTTTTTCCATATTCTAAGTCTTTGGGAGGGTTCTGAAAAGAAAGGTGAAAATGCAAAATGAAATCCCCCAATATCAAGTATAGCGCCTATTTGACCCTGGCAAAGCCCATCTATTGCTTTAGTAAGTGAAGACTCATTATCATTTTTGTAAGACTGTCTATTATCAGCACTTGGATAATAATTACATTTATGATAATCTTCCTTGCCATCACAAAAATAAAGCTGGGGGCCGCATTCATGACATGATATTGTCTGCGCATGACGCCTTATGTCACCTTTTTGGGTATATTCTTTTAGACAATCCGGACACATCTTAAACGTATCCATTGTCGTAGTTTCTCTATCATAGGGTACAGTATGCATTATTGAAAATCTAGGTCCGCATGCCGTACAACTTATAAAAGGATATCTATAACGCCTGTTATGTTCATCAAGAAGCTCTTCTTCGCACGTCTTACATGTGGGAAGATCCGGTGGAAGAAGGCGAATATTGTCGGAGCGCGATAAGCTCTTGTCTATTGCAAACTTCTTGTTATCAGCTACTCCTGCTTTTATAATTTCATCTTTATACTTATTTTCATCTATATCTTCAATAGATATACTTGTAATAACTGCTCCTTGCGGCTTGTTCTCTTTTATCTTTGAAACAAACAAGTCAACATCTTTGATGGATGCATGTGCATAAGCTATCACAATTCCGCCGGTGTTCTTAACTGTGCCTTCAACATCCAGCTCTTCTGCGCATTCTGCTACAAAAGGTCTAAATCCTATTCCCTGAACTAATCCTTTAATTGTTATCTGCACAAACCTTTGATTGTCATACATAAAGAATTATCTCCATGGCAAATATTAAATCAGGGGAATGACCAAGTCCTATATAACGACTTATGTCATTCCCCTAAAAACTTATATTAAATACCGCTTACAGAAAATGAACGAAGTCTCTATGCTTCTATCTTCTGAAACTTATGCCTGCGGCTTAGCTACAGCTCCATTTGCAGGTACTGCGGGCTTTTCCGGTTCCGGAGGTCTGTCATAATGCGCAACATTCTTCTCAGGCCCCGGTGTCTGGTAACCCTCAACCATGTGAAGGCACTTCTTGGGACACTTCTGTGTGCAATATCCGCACTGAATGCAGTCGAATCTGTTAATCTCCCATGTACGAGCTGTTCTGTCAACCTTAATAGCTCCGGATGGGCAGTTAATCGCACAAAGCGTACAGGATATGCACTTATCTATTTCTATTTCTATATGACCGCGGCTTCCCTCAGGATATACCGCAGGTTCAAATGGATACTTTGTGGTAACCGGCTTTTTGAAGAGGTTACTCAACATAGTTCCTTTAAAAGTCATCAAACTCATGATTTTACCTCCTTCAATCAGCGTTCTGTACATGAAATACATGGATCAATACTTACTACAAGCGGTCCTACGTCAGAATAATCAGCACCCTTAAGAGTTTCACACAAAGGAGCGATATTAGCAAAGGTGGGTGTGCGGATTCTCATACGATCAAGTATTTTGGTTCCGTTTCCTTTAACATAATATATAGCCTCTCCTCTTGGCTGCTCTACTCTCATGAAATATTCGCCCTTAGGGAATCCTGCGACTTTTGTTTCAAGTTCGCCTTCCGGAATCTTGGCAAATGCCTGACGAATAAGATCAATACTCTGGAACAGCTCATTTATACGCACTTCAAGTCTGGCATAGCAGTCACCGTCATTTGAAATAATAGGTTCAAAATCCAACTCTCCATATGCACTATATCCTGTAAGACGGATGTCATTCTTAACTCCGCATGCCCTTGCAAAGGGTCCTACTGCTCCAAGATCATGTGCCTGCGCAGTTGTAAGAACTCCTACGCCCTTTGATCTTGACTGAACTGAATAGTCTTCAAGGAAAGTCTTCTTGATATTCTTTATCTCTTTTTCAGCAATGCTAAGCTGATCTAAGATAAACTTCTGCTGATCAGAATTTATATCACGAAGAACGCCACCTACCTTATTAACAGAGAAAATAAGTCGTCCGCCGCAGGTAAGTTCATGAATATCAAGTATCTTCTCACGAATTCTCCACGCTTCATAGAACAAAGACTCAAATCCAAACGCATCAGCTGCAAGCCCAAGCCACAATAGATGCGAATGCATTCTTCCAAGCTCAGCCCATATTGTACGAAGATATTTTGCTCTTGCAGGAACCTCAACATTCATGACGTGTTCTATTGCTTCGACATATCCAAGTCCATGGCCAAAAGAGCAGATACCACAAGTACGCTCTGCCACGTACATCATCTCATTGAAATCTTTTTTCTCAGCAAGGCCTTCTAGACCTCTGTGAATGAATCCAATATTAGGAATAGCCTCTTCAACCACTTCATCTTCGATTACAAGATCAAGGTGCAGCGGTTCCGGGAGAACCGGATGCTGGGGGCCAAATGGAACTACACTTTTCTTACCCATTAGTTCTGACCTCCTTCTTTGTTATTGGCCGTGGCCTGTTCTGCGGCAGCTTTTGCTGCAGCTGCCTTGGCTTTAGCTTCTGCTATAGCCTTGGCTTTGGCTTCTTCTGCGGCTTTAGCTTCTTCTTCGGCCTTTCTGGCAGCTTCTTCTGCGGCTTTCTTCTCATCTTCTATGCGCTTTTTTTCGTCTTCCTCGGCCTGTGCCTTTTTCTCAAGAGCGCCTGCAGGAAGCATTGGAGCTTCCTTGTCGATACGATAGAATTTACCATGGAAATCGAAATCTATCATTTCGATATTTACATCAAAAAGTTCTGCCATCTCATTTTCATAATACACAGCATAAGGATAGATCTTACATATACTTGGAACCTGTTCAAATACTTCGATTACTACCCTTAAAAGTGAATACTGGTAGCTATCATCATCAGCAAAGGTATAGCTAAGTTCATATTTCTCGCCAACGTAAGCTACGCAAATTTGTGACAGGCGAAGCCCTGCCTCTTTTTTCTTCATTACCTCGAACAGGAGCTTATCTACAGGGATAGTCTCATGAATCTGTTCAGGATTCATAACATTAATCATCAGTTAGCTCCTTTCTGGCTCTTGACCAACGCATCATGTTCATCGGAACGCTTCTGGAAAAGAGCTACAGCCTGCACGATTCCATCGATTATAGACTGTGGTCTTGCAGCGCATCCCGGAACATATATATCTACAGGAATAACTGTGTCAGCACCGCCCAGTATATTGTAGGTTTCTTTGAAAACACCACCTGTACAAGCGCAAACACCAACAGCTACGACTACCTTCGGACGAGGCATTTGATCGTAAAGCTGTTTGACAACAGGTGCATTCTGAGAGTTGATACCTCCTGTTATAAGGAAAATATCTGCCTGCATCGGGTCACCTGTATTCACAACGCCAAGTCTCTCCGCATCATATACGGGTGTCAGCGCTGCGAGAACTTCTATATCACATCCATTGCAGCTCGATCCATCATAGTGAAGGAGCCAAGGGGATCTTTTAATATTCATCTTTTTCGTCCTTTCTCACATCAGCCAATCAGCATCAGAACCATCAGATTAACGCCGCCTGCCAGAAGAGTTACAATCCAGCTAAGCTTAAGCATATCCTGCCACTTCATACGTGCTGAAGTATTGTCTATAAGAACCTCAAGGAAATAGGTTGCAAGTATCACAAGAACAGCAGCTAAATAGCTCCAGGGATTCTTATTGATAATGAAAAGAGCCTCAACAGAGAGCATCAAAATTGTCTCATACCACTCTGTAATCTGGAAATAAGCAAGGTTCTTGGCACCCATTTCGGTTGTAAGTCCCTTTACAAGCTCCTGATGTGGGTGATGGGACTGTGCACTGTCAAAAGGAGATTTACGCATCTTGATTGTCAGTATGAACACAAATGCTACGAAAAATCCCGGCATCTTAACTATAGCACTGGTATCCTGATTTATAATATCTGCTATTTCAAAAGAGCCTGTTGTTAGATAAAAACCTACTGCAGCAAGAAGAACAGCCGGTTCATAAGCCATATCCTGAACAAGTTCACGAAGACCTCCCATAGTACTCATGGGTGATCCCGTAACAGTAGCTGCAAAATATATAAACACTGCAGCAGAAGACAGAACGAAGAAGATCATAAGAAGATCGACCCCTGCATAAAACATGCATCCTGTCATTACCGTAAGAAGAAGATAAGACATGATAAGAAATGACTGTGATCTGTCTACAACAATTATCTGCTTTTTAAACAGCTTAATCACATCAAATAAAGGCTGTCTTATAGGTGGTCCCACACGTCTTTGCATTCTTGCGGAGATCTTACGATCAAATCCTTCAAGTATTGCGCCGATAAACGGAGCCACTATTATATAACAAAGAACAAGAATAATTTTTGTCATAAGATTGTACCTCCGAGTGTCTGGGATATGATCATACTGAGCATAATGATTATTACTGCTGTCGTTATAGCCATGCTCGGCACCATAAGTTTACGCTGTCCGCAAACGTTCTTGAAGTATAGGTTAGACAAAACAAGTTCCTTGTCAGACCCCATAGAGCTTACGAAAGCGTCGTTCTTACCTGTATTGATACCGTTCATATATGAAAGTTTCTGGTTCGCATGCATATTCTTATCATGAATATATGCAAGGATAGGAACTGCAAAGAAGAAACAAATCAATATAATAAGTATATAAAGAACATTGTTACCAATAACCTGCTGTGATTCGCCAAACATCTCAACGAGCAAGGGATCTACATAGGTTGAAGACAAAAGTGGGAACAATATACAAAGCGCGATCATAAGAACCGCATGAATTGTAAGAGAGATCATCTCATTACGCTTCGTTATGTCTTTGACTAAAGGCTTGTTGGTGTGAGCTATGAGCTTACCAAGCCACTTGGTCCAGTAGAAAGATGTAGTAGCTGAACCAAAACAGATAAAGAATACAAGAATTATATTGCCTTCATCTACTGATGCTTTAAGTGCTGCCCACTTTGAAATAAGCATTCCGAAAGGCGCCAGGAACATACCACAGATTCCTATGAACATGAACACTGCAAGTACAGGGAGTCTGTACAAAAGTCCATGCATATTCTCAACATCACGGCTATGCAGAGAGTTCTCTGTAGCACCAATGTCCTGGAACAGCAGTGATTTGGATATTGCGTGGAATATCATAAGGAAGCATCCTGCCCATATTGTCTCAGGTCTACCTACACCTGCGCAGGCGACCATAAGACCAAGGTTAGAAATAGTTGACATAGCAAGAACTTTCTTGCCATCGCTCTGGGCAATAGCCATTATCGATGCAGAAAGGAAAGTAAAGCCACCGATAAAAGATATCATTGTTCCTGTAAGTGTCCCTGACATAGCAGGTGCAAGACGGAACAGAACATATATTCCTGCTTTAACCATCGTCGCAGAGTGAAGAAGTGCTGATGAAGGCGTAGGCGCAACCATTGCTCCCAAAAGCCACTTGGAGAAAGGAAGCTGAGCTGCCTTGGTAAGAGCTGCAAATGCTATAAGAGCAACACCTATAATAGCAGCTTTTGAATAATCATCGCCGCGAACTTGTGCAAGCTCAACAAGCTTTACAAGCGAAGCAGTCTTTTCTGTAAGACCAAAATAGATGATAGCTACGCAAAGAGCACATCCGCCAAGAAGGTTCATCCACAAGGCTCTAAATGAATTGAATATTGCCTCCTCTTCCTGTGTATATCCAATAAGGAGGAAGGAACATACGCTTGTAGTCTCCCAGAATAGGTCGATCCACAGAAGGCTCTGTGAAAGAACGAATCCGAACATGGCTCCGAGGAATATAAAAAGTATCATAAAGAAATAATATCTTCTGTCCGGAATATTCGTGTGATAATGCTGGTATCCATGCATATATCCAACAGCATAGATAACGATAAGGGAACCAATGATGCCAACAATAACGCACATCAGAATTGAGAGATGATCAACGCGTATATGCGCCAGTCCTCCCTCATCAAGCTCGGGTCCCATAAGCTCAAGCCACATAATGGCAATTGTCGGAACTATCGACAGAAGGCTGATCCACGGACGTTTGTACTTAAAGCTCAGGAAAGTAACAACGCACATGAGCACAACCTCGGCTGCAAGTATCAGCTTGTCAATAGCCTCCGTTTCTACATAAAATTCCCTGGGTTCAAATCCGGAAAGTCCCCATTGAACGACAAGGATGCCTACCGTAATCATAATGATAACGGCACTTACATAGGCGATCGCATTTCTCACCTTATTAACTCTAATCAAATACATGAACACAGAGATAATAAGCGGAAAGCAAATCAGGAATGGTATTTCCCACATGTCTGTAAACTCCTTTCAGTCTGTTATTTGCATAAAAAAAGCGTTAACACATGAGCCACTATACGACCGAGCCATTGTCGAAAATGTTACCTCACTAGCTACGCCTTGCTATAAGCCAACATTTAATATACAACGGTTAGGATCATATTTCTAGTTAAATATTTCACAAAATAATATAGAAAAACTATACTTTTTGTGCTAAAGTGATGTTATGAAGCACAGGCAATAAGTGCTTTCTTGCCATTGGCTATTATTCACATTCACTTTTTTCCTCAAAAGAAAAATATAATTCCTCAAATATAGATGGAGCAAAGACTCCGGAAGGTTATGTCATGCACGAAATGAGTTATATAATGCGTCTTGCCAAAATGGCAGAAAGTACAGCTATTTCAAATAAAGCAAAGTCTGTTGAATCTGTCTCTATACAAGTAGGCGAAATGACAGGTCTTATACCTAAATATCTTGAACGCTACTACCAAACGGCTGTTGAAGGTACAATTTTAGAAGGTTCAAAGCTTGAAATAGAATATCTTCCCGTCATGGTCAGATGTAATAACTGTAACTCCACATACCATCCTAATAAAGAGAACAACTATCTGTGCCCTACATGTAAGCAAAATAACAGTACTCTTATAAACGGCAGAGAGTTTCTTGTCAAAAATATTATCCTAAATGACTGAATATACTTAGTGGTAATGCATTAAATACCAATATAAACTACAGCTTTACTAGCAAATTCAAAATATTATTCTGTAGTTCTCATATATATTTAAGCAAAGTACACCATTTATTTTATCGGCAAATAATAATATATTTTTAGTCTAAAATATAATCGTTATTACGTAGTATAATATAATATGTAAACGTACTTTTATGTTATCACAAAAAGGAAAATATATGAATTCCTATCCAAATAAGATACAGACTTATATTAAATATATATTTTTCTATTTTTTGGCTGTACTCGTTATGGTTACATTCATTCTGTATGGCACAAGCAGCATTAACACTCCACCTGCATTTGAGCTTACTTCGCTGGAGAATGATTATACTATAACCGTTAATGACGTGGTTCTTGAAAGCACTGACCTTACAAGTGCAGATCTTGGCGTCATTAATAAGGGTGACATTGTCACTATTACGACAACTGTTCCACAAGACCCAGTCCCTGGATCTTGTCTTGCTTTTCGCTCAATTCTCTCTACTGTAAACGTCTTAATAAATGATAAAATTATCTACAGTTATGGGCAGGATTATGCAGCAAAGAACATGATGCTTCCCAAACATTATAACTATGTAAGTATAGATCCCGAGTATGCAGGAAGTTTGTTGACAATAACCTTTAGCGCCACTGAAAACAGCGCCTTTTCGGGAATTTCGGAAATTTATTTTGGCAATGTAGACGATTATTCTACTTATTTTTTCCAAAAAGAGAAAATCAATTTTATCATCGGGGATTTCTTAAGTGTATTCGGGCTTGTACAACTCATACTGTTTATAACCCTACGATTTTCAAAAAAATCCATTGATGCCTCTTTGCTTTTTAGTTGTATGATATCCTTTAGCCTTGGGGGCTATATTCTGTGCTACAACGATGTTTTTCCGATCATTTCTAGTAATGACTATATTTTTACATGTATAGAATATATTAGTCTGTATTTTATTCCGCCTTCGATTATTGGTTTTTTGATTGTAAGTGGTCAGGAATTTGGCATCAAAATAAGTAAACTAATGTGCCTTATTGATTATATTTTCGTCGCAGTGGTTTCTTTTTTACACTTTACAGGTATCTCGCATTATAACAACTTCGTTACAACAATGCATGTAATAGCCTTAATAGAGGGACTTTATTCCATATTCGTTCTGGTTCACTCGTTTATAAAGAAGCTTAAAAGTCCCGACAGATTCGAACAGGTACAATCAGCTTCGGTCAATGCGCTTCTTGCCGGGCTCCTTATTTTCCTTGTTTTTTCGATAATTGACCTTATCAAATTCGATTTTATGAAATATGTTGCATCACAAGGAGAATCCAGAACCAACGTAAGCTTTGTCACAGTTGGTGCCCTTTCTTTTGTCATTTGTCTTGTAATCAATTATTTCTTGCATATTACAGAACATATCAACGAAATAACTATAAAGACTAAGCTTCAAGGCCTTGCTTATAAAGATTCCCTTACCGGTATCTCTAACCGAGCGCGTTGCGAACAAGTTCAGAAAGAATTATCAGAATCAAGCAAAAGTTTTTGTATTATAAGTATTGACCTGGATAGATTAAAATACGTCAATGATACTTTTGGCCATTTAAGTGGTGATAAGATGATTGCAGACTTTGCACATATACTGTCGGATGTATTTCCTACTGCTATTCTTGTAGGTAGAATGGGCGGTGACGAATTCATAGTAATCATCGACACAACAGATCAATCTCTCATTAGCATGTGTCTTGACAAACTAAAGACAGCTATTGATAAAAGGAACGATTCGTCAAAGGACGACCCTCCAATATCTGCCTCTATAGGATATGCGCTTAGAACTCTTCCATCGCAGTCCTGCCATGACATTTATATGGAGGCTGATAACAACATGATCATCCAAAAGCAGCTAAATCGCAGATTATTATCTCCTTTAGATCAGCAAAAAGGAGGTGAAAACAGGTGAAAACAAAAAACTTTAAAATGACTTTAATAGCTTTTATTACAGCCATTCTTATGGGGATATTGTCGTCATTATTCATGGGCTATAAAGATGAATCTCCTATGGTGACTCTAGAAGATGTATGGACAGTATCCTATAACGGCTATGTCTATGACAACATTGATATTTCTAATAGGGCTGCCCTGTCTAATATAATAGGGGATGGTATCCCCAAGGGAAAATCGATAACCATCAAGACAACGCTTCCCGATATCGGAGACCTTAATTTTCCGACTTTAATGGTATATACACACTTTTGCGCTTTTACTATAGCCGAAAAAAATGTTCCCATCGAAAGTATATTCATGGATGAATATGAAAAAAACAAACCGGTAGGCAGCGTCTACTCTTTCATTCCAATCGATAAAGATTATGCAGGCGAAACCATAACCATAACCTTCTATGCCGGGGAAGACGATCCTTTTGAAATACTATATTCTCCTGTTCTTGGTGATTACAGGGATGTGAAAACCGGCTTTATACAAAGCAACCTTTTCCCTCTTCTAACCGGTGTATTTATGATTATATTTGGTGGAGCTTTTTTGATTGTTGCTTTTATATTCTTTCCATCAATGCCGGAGTTCAAGAGCCAGATATTCAGTTCTCTTTTTTCGCTTGATATGGGAATTTGGACCATTTGTTATTTTAAACTTGCGTCTCTTTTTTCCGATTACCGATACGTATCAAATCTTGAATATGCATCTCTATTTTTGCTGGTGCCTATTTCATTTATGCTCTTTGACAGCATTACAAGCACTCGAAAACTCTTTTTATACAGGGCATTCACCTGGTTATCTACAGGGCTTGTGGTTTTATTTCTGATACTTCATTTTGCCAATATAGTTCACATGAAGGAAACTCTCAAGTACATTCATATCTTAGGACTTGTGATCATTATCTACGTCTTTATATACAGGTTCAAATATCATTCAAAAGATGATATTACCGCTTCGGACAGCATTATAATGCAGGGTTTCTCTGTACTTGGCATTGTTCTTATTATTGATATCATAATTCACCAGATTTACTGGCTTCCTTCTATGCAGCTCATAAGACCTGAACGTTTTATTCTGCCACTTGGTGTTTTGTTCAATGCATTTTGTCTTTTGATCAATTATTACTTGTATATCTCAGAATCTTTTGCAAGAAAAAAAGAATATGCATCTCTTACCCACTTAGCATATGCAGACGGCCTCACTAATCTGGCTAACAGATCAAGAAGTGATAAGTATTTGCATGATCTCGATCTTTCAAATGAAGACTATACGCTAATCTCTCTTGATTTAAACGGGCTAAAAGAAGTTAACGATGAAAAGGGGCATTCTTGCGGCGATAAATATCTGATCGAATTTGCTCACGTTATGCAGGATAGCATGGTGTCAAATGACTTCTGTGCAAGAATCGGGGGCGACGAATTCATTGTGATAACGAAAATAACAGATCACAGAGAAATTGATAATTATATAGACCGTATGAGGGATAGATTAAACTCTTTGAATGTGTCAGATCCTGAATATTTCAGAAGTGTTGCAGCCGGCTATGCATCCAAGAATGAACTTCCAGAAGGTAATTCTCACGATGTCTATCTCCTTGCCGATACAAGAATGTATCAGAACAAACGAGATATGCACAAGCAATTCGGTCACGAAGCAAGAATATAGTGTTATAAACTGCCTGCACTTGCATAAAAGCAAAGGGGTGGCGTCAGTTTTGCAAGTGGGAAGTTTGAGTTATAAATCAATGCTTTTAAGCAATAAAACCATTACAAAATTAATGTCTTTATAAAAAGAACATAAATTTACCATGTTCACTACGCCCTATCAAAGTGCTAAAGTCTTATTATTGAATTTGATTTGTCGTTAAATTAAATCAATTCTATAGCACAAATATCGCTTTATTTCAATTTATTTATATTTTGTTAGGGTGCAAGGGAGCATATATGGGAACATCCAAATATCTCGAAGAGGTCTTAAGACGCTATGAAAGTTCTTTCGACCTTTACAGGGACTATTCCATTGAAGGCGAAAAGTATCCGGCGTATGGATACTTTTTTTCTTTGGGAGAAAAATACGTTTTAAAAAAAGAAGCAAAGCTTTGGTCTATCAGAGCATATGAACACGTCCTTTTCGTAGAGGTTGATACACTTACCAAAGATTATATAGCACATCTTAATGATGTAATGACAAACTACATGGAACCGGTGCTTGTTAGAAAAAATCTTAAGTATCCTGAAAAAGACCATATGATCTCATATCTTACCATGATCGTAATATCGAATAATACGCCGGATTCAGACACTATAAAGGCAATTCGTAAGTTTCGTTTCGACAAGGGATATCTTTTTAATTTCAGAGGACATAGTGAAGGCGACTTTCTATGCGCATGTTTAGATTCCGGGAAAGTCTTTACTAATTATGGCGCTAAGAGACTAAGAGATATGTATGAGAATGTTTTTGACCATCTCGATAAGGCATGCTCCGGATTTTAATTTGGGGCATTTAACTTATAACACATTTATAAGGAGGAGATACTATTATGAACGCAGCATTATTACTAATCGCAAGCATTGCCATTCTTCTGTGCGGATACATTTTTTATGGCGGATGGCTTGCAAAGCAGTGGGGAATCGATCCCAAAAGGAAGACCCCTGCACATGAATATGAAGACGGTATGGATTATGTACCTGCCAAAACACCTGTTCTTATGGGACATCACTTTTCTTCTATAGCAGGCGCAGGTCCTATTAACGGGCCAATACAGGCCGCAGTTTTTGGATGGGTTCCGGTTCTGTTGTGGGTACTTATAGGTGGAATATTCTTTGGTGGTGTACATGACTTTGGTGCACTTTTTGCATCCTTACGACACAAGGGTCAGTCAATCGGAGAGATAATCGACGATTCCATGGGAAAAAAAGCTAAAAGACTGTTCCTTACTTTCGGTTATCTTACACTTCTGTTGGTTGTTGCAGCTTTTTCTTCTATCGTAGCAAGTACTTTTGGAACGACAACATCTGCAGGGGTGCAGGTAGAAGGTGCAACTTTAATTGCCAATGAGTCTACGGCTATGATTTCCATTCTGTTCATAATCCTTGCCATGGTATTTGGCTATTTCGTATATAGAAAGAATGCTCCTATTGTAGTCGCTTCTGTTGCCGGTTGTGTCGGTATCATTGCGATCGTTGCCATAGGTCTTAACTTTCATCCTATAGCTCTATCTTATAACGCATGGATGCTTGTAATTGGTGCATATATACTTGTTGCATCCGTAACACCTGTATGGATTTTGCTTCAGCCACGTGATTACCTTAGCTCATTCCTTCTATACTTTATGATAGCTGTTGGTGTCATCGCTGTAATCGGCGCTGTTATAACAGGTAACGGAAACTTCACAGTTCCGGCATTTGGAGATGCTACCCTTAAGGGAACAGGCGTATTTACGACAGGAACCATGTTTCCGGCTCTTTTTGTAACAATTGCATGTGGCGCAATCTCAGGTTTCCATTCACTTGTTTCGTCTGGAACTACTGCCAAGCAATTAGATAATGAAAAGAACGCTAAGCCTGTGGCTTACGGCTCAATGCTTATTGAATGTGTTGTTGCTGTAATCTCTTTATGTGCTATTGGTTATGTATGGACAAGCGCCTCTGACGGCACATATGCTTCTCCTACACAGGTTTTTGCCGGTGGCCTTTCTGCTATGGTTGGGACCTTTTTAGGCGATGGCGTAGGCAATGTAATGTATCAGATGCTCATTCTTGCTGTATCAGTATTTTGCCTTACATCTCTCGATACAGCTACAAGACTTGCAAGATATATGCTTCAGGAATTCGTTCTTGAAAGTGGTCAAAGCTACAAGGATGCCAAAGGTATAGGACGCATTATCGGTAACCCTATAATTTCTACTGCTATAACGGTTGTCCTTGGAGTTGCTCTTGGTCTTACAGGTTATACAAAGATTTGGCCTTTGTTTGGTGCTGCTAATCAGCTTCTTGCAGCCCTTGGTCTTATCGCAGTTTGCACCTGGCTTGGACAGGTCGGAAAGAACAACAAGATGTTCTACGTTCCCATGGTATTCATGCTGGTTGTAACTGTTGCTTCACTCCTTCAGACGATTACTGCCAAAATCACCGCATTTGCTTCTACCGGCGATGTATGGGCTATAATACAGGCAGTTATTGCAGTTCTGCTTGTAGCTCTTGCACTTGTACTGGCATTTACAGCTTTCAAAACGCTTAAAGATCAGAAAAAAGCCAAAGTCAAAGAAGATACTGTTGCGTGAGGCATACTTATTCTCTGTCATATTTTAAAAACAACTCAAACGTTCCACACCCCAAACGGCATATACCGTTTGGGGTGTGTTTTTTTGAGTAATTAACTCAAACTTCCCACTTGCCAAACCGGCGCCACCACTTTACTGCTATGAGAATGCAGCCGTTTTGGCAAGTGGGAAGTTTTAGTAATTAATTATTCCAAAAGCAGTAATCATCCGATATACTATTGTTGAAAGAACTGCATAACATAAGTATTTTGGAAAGGATACTGCATGACTTATTTCACTTGTTTTTTTTTAGATAATGAAAAAGATATAATCGTAAGCCTATATAAGGATCTGGATAAACTCTATTATGTTCTGTCAACACCAAACCATAGCACGGGAAACCTTATAAGAAATCTGTCTACAACCTGCAAACTTCCGCTATCTATGGATGATAACGGCATGCTTATTATAAAAGGGCAAGTACCATGTTATGTTAATGCATCGAATGAAGAGATTTATATATTCCGACTTGGGAATATAGAAGTTGCTGATATATATCCTGACGGTCATGTTGATGTCAAAGCCCTTATACCTGCCATAGCAAAGACCCTTATGAGCCAGACCAAAAATTATCAACTTGATCTGTCCAAGACTATTTTCAAATCCTTGGTTCCAAAGGATCTCAAATTCCGCGGCGATCTTCACACCCATATGAACGGCAATCTTAAAGCAGACGTCATGATTGCACTTGGAATATATCATCAGATTCGTTATCCCCTTTATTATGTCAAAAAGTTAGGTCTTGAACTTACCCCCTCTCAATGGGACAAAGTTAATGCACAGCGAAAAAAAGTTGAAAGACAGTTTGTCTCATCTCCTCTCCAAGGAAAATACCTTGATAGAAAGATAAATGACAATACCTTCATAAATTTTGCAGATCTAATACTCAACAACCTTGATAACGCTGAAATGAACATCGTCAAAATTCGCGGCTCTCTTGCAGTTATTAAGGATGGTCAGGCCGTTTTTACCAATCTCGAAAAGGTATACCTGTACAGATATGTTTTCGCTAAAGGCAAAGAAAGTGAAGATAAAATTGTAATCCACTCCGTAGAGCAAATTCCGGATGCAGATGTTAGAAACGCACTAATACAAATGCAAAGGGACGGCGAAAACCCGGATTATAAAGACAATACTATTTTCCAGGATAAGCTTTTGTGGATAGCCAGAGGTTATAAGGCTCAAGGCGTAGAATATGCCGAAATCTCTGACACCACTTTGGTCAAAAAATACGAATCAATCGAAATGCTTAGGCAGGTTCATGAAGTTATGCCAAAAATATATCAAGAAACAGGTGTAATGATAAGATTTCTTGCCGCAATAAGAAGGATACCTCTAACTATTGTAAAAGACGCGATAACACCTTCTGACTACTTGGAACAGAATCTCGAGGTACTTAGGGCAACTGCGCTTGACCCCTATGTTGCAGGATGCGACTTCGTAGGTGAAGAAATAAATGACATTATAACTCTAAAACCGGCATTCAAAGAAATCGTCAAGATTGCTTCTAAAGATCCTAGCTTTGTTATAAGAGTTCATGCAGGCGAAAATGACAGCCAAAAAGATAATATTGCCCACAGTATTGCCTGTGTCAAAGACTCTTTGTCTCCGGGACAGAAAATGCCTCGCATGAGACTTGGTCATGGCTTGTATACCTACTCTCCAAAGTCAAAAAAAGGCAAAGAAGTATTAAAACAGCTCAAAGAAAACAATATAGTACTTGAATTCCAGCTTACAAGCAATGTTCGTCTTAACAATCTCAATTCACTAAGTCACCATCCGCTAAAAGAGTACCTGCGCCAGGGAATTCGCTGCGTACAGGGAACTGATGGTGCTGCCTTGTATGGTACTACCTCTCTTGATGAAGAGTTGTCACTAAAAACATTACTGGACCTTACAGATAACGAAGTTAAACTTATGAAAGACGCTGAAAGTAGCATCATTGAAGAAAGCAGAAAAGCCTATTCTGACAAGAAAGCTTCTTTTAGCGAAATGCTCAAAGGTCGTGACATGGAAGAAGTGCTTCTTGAAAAGATGAAGACTGTTAAACTAAAAAGACGTTTACCACGTTCTAATGAGCTACTTGACTCTAATAAAGAATTTAAGGACAGGATAAATGAGATTAGCTGGGATCGTTTTCCTATAGTACTTCTGGGCGGTAGTTTTAACTCAGAAAACCGCGCTACAAGAGTTACAAGTGAAGGAAAAAAACATCTGGACGAGCTTATAGACTTCCTCTCCCCTGAAGAAGTATGCTTTGTAATAGGACATAAATTATCCGGCTATGAAAAATATCTGCTTGACCACAATAATAAGAATTTTAGAATATACGCTGTAGTTCCTGCTCTTATAAGCAAAAAAGAAATTGATAAATTAAAATCTCATGGAGTTTGTATAAGAGTATCAACCGAAGCACAAGGCATGGGCATATACAAGAGCTTTAACTATGAAATATTTGAAAGACGCCCATCAATGGTTGTTGCTTTTGATGGTAACAGCGCTGCCGCCAACCTCATACAGGAAGCCAAAAACGGCAAAGGTAAATCAATTATCTTTGTCTGGAGCCACTCTAAAACTCTTCAAAGCAAGGCAAAATCACTTCACGGATACGTATATTCTTTTGATGAAAATAACAAACTCGTAGACCAGCTAAAGAAACTTCAAGATAATATTAGTAACTAAAACTTAAATGATTGATAAACTGTCGATGAATGTGAAATGTCCGCTCCCAAAAGGAAGCGGACACTATTATTTTCGTGCTGACCCATTCATATTAGATTACATATGAATGAGTTAGCATAAAAGATCAGGAATTTTTGAATAAATAGCTTTAGTCAACTGCACCTGAAACTGTTACGTCTTCAAGTCTTGTGATCTTTGGAATCTTAATATTGTCATATACAATCTGTTCTTTGGACATAGACATGTTTTTAAGGAATTGTGTCATATTGCCGGATACAGATCCGCCTGATACAGCTGTAACCTTATCTTCGCCATCTACATTTTCATGAAGATATGCAAGTCTAATTTCTCCCATAAGATCGCCTGTCGTAGAGTTAACCTGGAAATCTGAAAATTCTACAACCTCAAGATATTTGCCGCTTCTAAGTTCGCTTTCATCCTTGCTTCCACCAAATACCTCATAATTAGATATAATAAAGGTATCTTTTTCACCAAGGTAATATGAAAAGCTTGTCGGTCCCCAATATGCTACAGGAACGCCCTCTTGCATAAGAACCTTGTCCTTAATTGGAGTTCCTTCTATATCATAAGCAAAATTATTTGATGAATTTTCAAGGAATCTAAGAGCTTTTACTGAAAGCTTATCACCTTTGATATCATCTGCTATTATTTGATCCTTTTTCCATTTGCTTGTTTTCCTGTAGATGTTGGATGTACTTAAATTATCTACAAAATATTTATAAATTGCACCGGCATCGTTAGTAGTAAACAGGCACGGAATCTTATCAAGAGCAGGTGTTTTGGCAGCTATGAGCTTATCTTTTCCGAATTTCATAGCTTTTTCAATTGTTTCTTTAATATTTTTTCCATCACAGGTTCCGGAATTGAAAGCTCTGTAAAGCTCGATTTCGTGATCTTTGTCTTTGGTTCTTGCATTAACAATTACTTCAAGCATAGATGATGGGAATTTCTGAACAACATCTACTCCTTTGGCTGTAATTGTGCGTCTTTGAACATTAGATGCAAAGATTTCATAACTATTGATATCTTCTGTATCCGTCTCGTTCAAAGAATCCATTACTTTTATAAAATCTTTGGAAATATCTTCAACGCCTTTGAAGTCTGCAACGCTTGACTCTGTTACTTCTTTGGGAGCCTTGAAATCAAAATATTTATCTTTTACATACTCTGTCTGTTTGACAAGATCTGCTATAGTTTTTTTGATATACTCGTCGCTCTCATCAGGACCCATTACTGCAACAGCTGTTCCTGTATATTTGTTATCATCATAGTTTTTGAAAAGAGTTATTGCTATTCTTTCAACATCTGTAACTCTGTTCTGATCAAGCTGATGCTTTATATAATAGAATTCCCAGCCGTGCTTAGTTGTGATATTAACTCTCCAGTTATCTGCTCCGCTATTATTAAGTATGGATATAAGTTCTTCTATTTTCATCCCAATATTCCTTTCGTCTTGAGATATGGTCCGCCGTCTGATACTTTGACAAATTCCTTGTAGCCCTTGCCGCATCCACCCGAGCCAAATGTCTGTCTATCTTTAGAACACATGGTTATATTGCTAAGAAGATCCGGAACATATCCTGTCATAATGATAGGTGCTACAACTTTGCCGGTGAGTTTTCCGTCAATAATCTCACGCCCTTTAGCTATAATGCACTGAATTCCCCAGTGCTTAGGATCTTCCATTCCGCTGTTTATGCCTTCAAGAAGATAGCCTTTTTTCACAGAGGCAATCATCTCTTCCTTGGTATACTCACCGGAATCAAATACTGTATTGGTCATACGTGTATATGCTTTATGAGCGAAATTCTCGCGTTTGCCATTTCCTGTCGGCTTTATTCCAAGACGAAGTGCGCTAAGTGCATCACAGATACCTGTTTTGAGTATGCCTTTATCTATCTCAACAACGTCTCCTGCCATAGTCCCTTCATCATCAAAGAAATAGCTCGCTACATCTTCAGCACACAACGCCCCTTCATGCATTGTAACATTATCAGAACCAACACGCTTTCCTATGTATTCCTTACCAAGCGCTCTATTTTTGACGAACATATCCATTTCTACACCATGTCCGAACGCTTCGTGAGCTATAAGACCTGTAACCTCCGGACAAGTTATAATCTCATACTCTCCCGGAACAACAGGACTTGCATCTAAAAGCTCCTCAGCGTTATGAATACATTCCTCAACCTCGCCTTCAAGCTCTGATATTATTTCAGCACCTTTCATGCCTGAGCAGGTTGAAAGCTCCTGAACATTCTTGCCATTTTTGGATGCAACTGCAATAACTGCACCTTCACTATATACATAAGCCTGCCTAAGATCTTTAGCCTGCGAAAGGAACATCTTGCAAACATGTGTGGTCTTTAGTGTTGTAAAGCAGTCGATTATATGCTCTCCTAGTTCAACTCCTTTATCAGAGATGTTTTTTAGGCGCTGCGCAATATCTTCTACATCTGCATCTTCAGGGAGTATTTCGACATCCTTTTGTCCCATAAAGGATTGCTCATCGTCAGGAATAAGTGGTGTAACATAAGTTTTGGCATTTACAGCCTTTAGCATTTCAAGCTGGGCTCCCAGTTCCTTCTTAACAGCTTCTGCTATTCTAGAGGAATCTTCCATCTTGTCAGTATTAAGGGCATATTCGCTATACTGACCATCTTTACTGACTCTGAATACAACTCCTCTTTCTGTCATCATTGTTTCGTTAGAAACATGCTTAGAATGCTGTGTTATTGTAACCTCAAGTCCTTTTGAATCCGTGCAAAGCGCACTGACATATTCATAGTCCTTTTTTAAAAGTGCTATTACTTCTTTTATTACCGGGGCAATTGACTCAAGGTAGGGTGAAAATGGTGTTTTCATATCCTTTCCTTTCGTTTATTTACTTAAACTTCGTACTTGCCAAGCTGGCACGCCCTTTGCTGTTATGCATATACAGCAAGTTTATAAAATGCGTAGTTTAAGTTATTAATTTTTACATGACCTATCTATTTTGGCATATATGAGAATGGTTTTCAATATTGCATTTTTGTTATAGGTGGTTTATTTTTTCATTTGTCATACGCCAAAAAAGGCCTAGCATGAGCCTTTTTTGGTGTGGGAAGTTTGAGCAGATAATATGTAAGAACAAAAAGAAGCTCTGCATAACACCAAAGATATACTTAATATCCCTGGTGCTATGCAGAGCTTTGTTATATATCATTATTCGTTAGTAACGAACAACTTTCAAAAAATCTCTGATATCGCCTATACTCTTTTCCTTAACATACTCGGGAGTATATACACGTAACCATTTTTCATAAGCATCAACTGTCATCCTTCTGGGAAGCGATACGCCCAGCTTCTTATGAATCATAATAGCATCTTTAAGTTGATTTGCGGTTGCCTGCATACGTGCCTCCTTTTCCGGAATTATTAATTCCTGCAATATAAAAACTGTTTACGGAAGTCCCCCATGCACACACGATAGCAGATAGGCAATTAGTTTCTAATGACATTTAGGGAGCGTGTGCAAAAATGTTATCGGCAACCTTAAGCTAAAACTTTATAGCCTTTTTTGATTTTTTTCTTAGATTTATTTTTGGGAAGCGATATATTAAAATATAATTATACAGATAGATTTCTACTATTGTTGAGCTAGGATTACAGAGCGAGTCAGAAGTAATGTAATACTCGATATTATGTGTCGCGAGCTCCACATACTGTATCCGTTACCGGCTTTTTCTTTCTCGCAAGATGGGGTGATTATATGCAAAAAGACGAATTCCGTAAACATTTAGACCAGCTTATCGCACAGTCTGTTATGAATCAGACTTCTGATCCTATGCATCGAAATGAATGGATAAAAATAAGAGAATCTCTTCAAGATGCCCTGAATGAACTCAATGAACTTGGTTCTTAAGTACGCGGCTTGTGCCTTTTTTGCTCAAACTTCCCATTTGCCAAACTGGCTGAACCATCACAACGGCAAGAAGCGCCAGCTTGGCAAATGGGAAGTTATTAGTTTGTAATTTAGGTAAAAAAAGCGCCACCGCATAAACGGTGGCGCAAATTTTTTAATAATTATTTCTTGTTAACAGCATCCTTGAGAGCCTTACCAGCTTTGAACTTAGGAGCTGTAGAAGCAGGAATCTTGATTGTAGCACCAGTCTGAGGATTCTTGCCGTTTCTAGCTGCTCTCTTAACTGTCTCAAATGTTCCGAAGCCAACAAGCTGAACCTTGTCCTTCTTCTTCAGAGCCTTTGTGACTGTGTCAACGAAAGCCTTTACTGCTGCGTCAGAGTCCTTCTTAGAAAGACCTGTTTCCTTAGCAATTGCATCAACTAATTCACTCTTGTTCATTTTGTTTTCCTCCACTTTGGATTTTTTGTGAACTGTACTTTTGTTGGAACTTGCCAACAAAGTTATTTTACTGCTATTCAACGTAATTTACAACATAAAAATGCGATATTTTCTAATTTTTTTTAAAAATTTTCTTCGAAATCCTCATATTCAGTGATTTTTATGATAATACTATGGTATTTTACTGATATTAGGGCATATTTTTTATTGCAAGTCCAAGTGCACGCTCGTTTGCAAAAGTGTTTTTTGTAAATACGGCTTTTAATCCTAACTTTCGGCTTATGCATTCCATTATCGTAGCTTTCTATTTTGAATGCTTTTGATATAACTAACTCAAAGGATCATTGAAACACTACAATAGTTACTGTACTTCATCTTGTAGAAGGAAGCATTTAATCGATTCTATAAGGGATTTTAAATGATATTTTAGAATAAAGACTGCGTCGTTATAGTCAGAATACTCATATTTAATGACATCCAGAAGCGGATAAACATATTTTTCTGTTTCTTCTATATACTCTATAACTTTTTCCCTGGAAAAGGCATTAGACATAGTGGATACATTATTAACGCGATCAAGCGCCTTAACAATAGCTGCAGTACTATCTTTGGCAATACCTGCAAAATAATCCTCAGTAGATTGATCACTTCGTTTAGTGAGTCTATCCACACTATCTTGTATGTCTTTAGAGAATGGAAGCAAAGACGGATCCACATCACAATCCTCACATATATCATGAAGCATTGTTACAGCTAGAACCTTATCGTCTTTTATTCCGAGAGCATGTGCATGGCATGCCATCATTAAAGGATGGATTATATAAGGAATCTGGACATTTTTATAAAATCTGTTAGTCTTCCTCATTTCTCCACGATGTTTTTCAATAGAATATTCAAGTGCCCTGTCAAGATTCTCCAAATGCTCTGCCTTTGCAGCCTTTTTGAGTCGCTTGTACATATTATTTTCGGAAAAAATCTTATCTTTAACTTCCATATGAACACATATCTCCTCGAAAAAGAATCAACAGTGCTTTTTTAGTATAACAATTTCAGCTTTTTTACGTCAACATTGAATGCTTGATTTTTATTGTCCGGACGGGTCAATATCGTTCATGACCCTATTTGTCCATACTTTCGTTCTTATAGATAACCAACGTTACTATCATTTTGACCTATTTAGTCACACCCAAAACGTCCACCAAAAGAAACTTGTGGATAATTTGGGTGCTTGTATTTGTTTATCTAAAAAGCCGCATGAATACTGAGCTTAATTTATACTTATGGACATTTAGGGTGTCGTTATGATGGACTTTTAGGGTGATGCTCTCTCCTTTGATGTTATACAGGCGCAGACAGTTTATAAAGTATTTCGTATTCTTTTGTTACTGGTTCCTATGGTACGTCCTGTTATATTAACTATCTTACTCAAGCTATATATTTATTGTCATTACTATTACAGATTACTATATTCTTATTTTCATTGATTGCTTATGGACAAAAAAGGTGCTTATATTTGTACTCTTTCTTTTCTCTAAAATACAGGCCTTTTGATGAACTTCTGGACAATTTGGGTACTGTTTTGATGGACTTTTAGGGTGTACCCTTTTTGTCCACTAGTTAGATATCACTTATCGTATTACGCAATTTATCAGGGTTTTATTTTATTATGTTTAGTAAGCTTTTAAGGCATAATTTCTGCTTTTGATTTACTTATGGACAATTAGGGTTATATGTGTTTATCACTATTTCTGTGCTTTTTTCAAACTTATGGACTATTTGGGTCTATTATTTTTAAAATTGTGGACTATTTGGGTCATCAACAATTTGTTGTTGTTTTTATTTTTTTTATAAAACAACAAGTTATTTTATTAATTAATAAACTCTGAATTTCCCACCAATACTAGCTTTTTATGATTTAATTGTGGACGAAGAAGGTGTTTGTTCTGACATCAGGGGTTAAAGAACTGGTATAAAGGTGTTTAATTTAAGGACAATTGGGGTGTTTAAAATTTAACTTTTTTCTGGCGAATTTGGGTTTTACTATAAGCCTTTTGGGATTTAATTCATGGACAAATTGGGTAAAAAATATTTTTTCTGACAAAAAGGGTGTTATTATGACAAAAAGGGTGTTATAATCTTATTTGATAGATCTGACAAATGGGGTTATTCTCTGACAAAAAGGGTTTCAGAATATTAAGAAGGGGGTTATTATGTCAACGAATATCGTAAAAAAAGGCGATAACTATAAGAAAAGTAATTTTCTTATAACTTCAAAGTATAAATCTTCCATTCTTGAAAACAAAATTTTATCTATTGCTCTTGCTAATGCAGATGATATTCATGAGGAAAGCGAAGGGCTTGTGTATGAGATCGCCGTTTCTGATCTTAAGCGTAAGATGAATATTAGCAAAAGCTACGGTAGCTTTTATGATAAGCTTGATGATGCTGCTAAATCTATGACAGGACGTACCATAGGAACCAGTAACAAGAAGAATCGAACTTTTGATTATATATCTGTTGTTACAAGAGCTACAAGTAAAGATGGGATTTTTAGGATTATTTTTAACCCTGCTCTGAAAGAGAATATTATAGATATAAAAGATAAATTTACTGTTCTCAAGCTTTCTACGATGCTTTCTTTTAAATCATCCTACTCACTCAGACTTTATGAACTTTTAAAGGATGAGCTTCAAGAGATTAAGTGGCAGCGTGACCGGGAAGATATTTTGACTGCTAAGAAGAATACATATAGGCAGGAAAACTTATTTAAGTATGAAACTTCAATCGGGCTTGCTGAATTAAAACTTGAGATGGGCGTCGTAAATGCTGAACTTGATAAGGTTAAGAGAGTTCTTCAAGGCAAAAATCCTGATTATGAAAAAGCTGTAGCAAGTTCACCTGAACAGATTTTTAAATCCTGGAGCGATTTTAGAAGACGTGTTCTTGAAAAGGCAACCGAGGAAATTAATGAAAAGACTGATTTGCATGTAGAATTTGAAGCTGATAAGGCTGGCCGTGGTGGTAAGGTTGTTGGTGTTACTTTTATTATTACTGATTCTAAGTCGCATAAAAAGCCTTTACCTAAGGTTGATGACGTTTTAGTGGACAATTTGGGTGAATCGATTATTGAAGCAGATGAAGAAATTGATATTGATGATCTTATAGATAAAGTAAGGCTTATTATTACTGAAAATCTCAAAACTAAAGAGATTAAGGCAATTTTGTCTGCAGCTGATAATGATATATCAAAGATTAAAGATGCCTATGAACTTGCCTGTAAACAATCTGAAATTGATAATCTTGTAGGATGGATGATTTCAGCTATTAAAAATAATTACTCTTCTACGTCTAAGAAGAAAATCGATTCATATAGTAATTTTGAACAGAACACATATGATTATGAACTATTAGAAGATGAATTGCGTGCGAATTAACGATAACACGCATGGTTATTGGGATTCGTGAAAAGACCTTGTTTTTGCCTTGATATGGGTCCTGATTTGATATTTGCAAGTAATTATCGATAAAAATAAAAAATGGATTCTAGAGGCGAACAGAAGCGATATAGGACAATAGAAATATGAATGCTATTACATAGCATAAAAAACTCTCCATATCCTGCGTGTAGCGTATTCAGGATGTGGAGAGTTTGAATGATACTAATTCTTTGGTTAATGCTATTTTAAAAGTTTTAGTATTCTTGTAAGATGCTCTTTTAAAGCTTGTCTTTCATTTTCATCAGTGATTTTAGATATGTTTTTTTCAAATTTAGTGAATGATGCCTCATATTTATCGTAATAAGATTTTGTCTTTTTATTTGAAGAAAGTGAAGTGTGTCCACTCTTCTTTTCATCAGCTTTTGGTAAATCTTCCTCGTTTTCTGAGTTCTGATCACCAAAGAGATTTACGAATGCTATTTCGCCTTGCAATTCATTTCTTATATTGTTCAGATTTTCATCAGAGCTGTCATTCTTAATGCTTTTTATGAAGTCATCCAGGTCATTTCGTGAGAATTCTTTTCCATTATTAACAGCTTCCTTGATCATTTCTATTGCTTTGTCTTGAACAGGATGCGGCAAGGTACTCATAGTAGATGCAATAGAGAGCGGTATAATTCCCTCCGATTCTGCGTTTATTACTTCTTCTGTACAGTCGTTTAATCGCATATATCTTTTAACTGTTGTAACTGATGTTCCGAATTCATTTGCGATTTCGTTAAGTACATTGCCGGTGAAACCTTCTTTTTTTAATATACTTTTCAAAAGGTTTATCTGTCTTGTGATATATATGCTTTTTCCGCTTGCAGCAGCATAAATACTTCCACGAGAATGAATATTAAATGCAAGTAATAGACGTTGTCTGTCTGTCTCCTTCTCCGGATATGGACTTACAACACATGGAACAAGCTTATCATAGCCGATTTTTTTTAGTGCTCTTACTCTTCTATGTCCTGAATAGATTTCGTATGTTCCATCGCGTTTATCCCATACGTTAATTACTCCTCTGAACCCATCTTTTTTTATTCCATTTGCGAGGTTTTGTATGGATTCTTCATCAACTCCACCAAAGAGCTCCTCGTTTTCTTCATTTTCGATGAGCTTATCTAGGGATATATTAAGACTCTGAGAATCTTTCTGCTGATATTTTGCTGCTATTACGTTGCTATTAACGTGCATTGACTGTCTTGGCATTAGTTTTCCTCTTTCTGTTCTATTCTGTATAAAATTTCTTTGGTTAATGCTACATAATTTTTGGCTATCTGGCAGCCCGGCTCATACCAGCAAAGTGGTATTCCGTTATCTAGAGACCAGTTTGCTTGCGAAGCTTCTTTGGTGTATGTGTCAAATAGATTATTTCCAAGTAGTCCTTCTAGCTCGGCGGTTAATTCCTTGGCATAGGAGTCATTTCCGTTTACTCTTACACTATAAAAGCCTAGATGTTCCAAATGATTATTTATACTTTTTCTTTCAGAGAAAAAAGTGCTAAATGATGGTATTCCGTCTTTGCTGTTCGGATCAACGTGAACCGGAGTTACTACGTAATCACTGGATTCAAGCGACATTTGATTTAGTGGGCCTATTGATGAATCCATGTCGATCAGCACATAGTCATATTCGCCAACTTCTGCAAGTACCTTATTTAGTACATCTTTACTGATTGATCCTGTGCTTATGGTTTGTTCAACATTAGATAATGTGGTTTCTGACATATCTTTGTTTCTGGTGCATATAATATCTATATTATGATATGTGGGTTCTTCTCCGTTTTTAGTTGGGAACATGCACTGTTGAATCGAGTCTTGAACTACTGCTTTTCTTACCTTCTGTGGAGCAAGAAAACAATCTTCTATTGTGCTTATCCCATCTATCCAGGCATAACTCCCTCCGTTTTCGAGAGTTTTGTATGACATATATCTCATTGTTAGATTAGCCTGTGGATCTGTATCGATAACTAGCACCTTTGCGCCGTAATTTTTGGCCAGAACTGCAGAGATGTTGAAGACACTTGTGGTTCTAGTGGCACCACCCTTGTTAGAATAAAAAGATATTGTTTTCATTTCCCTCTCCCATTTTTTTGTATTTGTCCTTTCAAATTATAGCATATAAAAAAATATATGAAATAGTTTTCTGAAAAAAATAGATAAATAAGGGTCACCGTGGACTATATTGTTAAAAAAATAACAAGGAGGTTCACGGTGGCCCTTAATAAAAGATGATTTTTAAAGCGCAATATGATATTATATTCCCAAGTAAATAGTACAAACTAAGGACTTGTTAAGCTGGCTGAATTAAGATAATGAAAAGCTGACTGAATTAAGATAATGAAAAGTGATGGAACTGCTTTGGCAAGTCGGAAGTTTGAGTAAATAGGTATCAAACGATTCGGGATATACACAAAATGCAGTAAATGTGACGAAGCTGAAACGACAAGGGAAAGTAGGGATGATTCAAGGAGGGGAATATATGGCTTCAAAAACCGAAAAAAGTCATGATGTATACACCCAGGCCACACTGGACGATGGAAAAAGAGGAGAAGGAAGAAAAATTGTCAAAGGAAAGTTGGAAGCGGTAAGAAAAACTAATGAGCGTTCTGAAAATGGCAGTCAAAAGAAAAGCACGCAAGATCTTGCAGCTGTATATGAAGGCTCAATATATGTGCCAAAGAAAGTAACATATACAGTTTTGAAAAGGCAAGATTCCTTAAATCGCAATGACAAAGTAGAGAAAAGTAAGTTTGAAAGATTTGAAGAGTATTTTAAGGGAATAACGAAAGATACTTTTGAGGGTCAACTTAGCGCGTACAAACGAAACAATGAAGCGAGTGTTTGGAAACTCCTCTCAAGTGGAGATCTTGCTATGGAAAGTGAATCAAAAACAAGGGCAAGAGCAGATGTGTCAGAAGATGGATATTGGGGAGTTAAACGTACATCTGAAAGACTTTTTGATTTTGCAATGACAATGTCGGAAGGGATGCCTGATAGAATAAGAATTATGAAAGATGGGATGGAGGATTCTTATGAAGAGGCAACAAAAGAGTGGGGGAGCGAGTTGCCTAAATTGTGCCAGGACACACTTCAAAATGTTAGGCATATGTTCACTGAGTACTTGGCATCACAAGGAGAGATAATTAATTAGATTTTCAATCTTTCCAATTACCAAAATAGCATCTTCATCTACAGTCATACTACTCAAGCTTCCTGCATCCGGGCAAAAGCAAGCACTTTTTTCGATGTGGGAGGTTTGAGTTATATTAGTTATAATCGTAATAGGTAATGAGCAGGTCTACGACATGATCATAGCTTAGCTTTCCTTCTTTTACCCCGTTGACTTTAAGAGAAGTGTCTACGAAAGTATCGGCGGCTTCTTTTACGGTTTCAGTAGAAAACAGAGAATGAGAATTGACATAATTCCAAGCATCAGAAGTGAGAAATTCATCATCATACCATACAAGGTCACTGACTTTTATGTGTGATTTGTAAGTTTCAAGATCAACAGATTTGTAAAAAGCGTTGTTGACATAATTTAATACGCTTAGGTAGCCGCTATACTTAAAGAAAGCATCATCAGAATTTATACAAGCGAAAAATCCGATGAGATTTGCCTCGTCTTCATAAATGTAACCGCGTGTATGTGCCAACTCGTGACACATAGTAAAGGGCTTGTTACCTATGGACATAAGACCGTTTATATTTGCTTCCATAGAAAAAGGGAAATAATATCCTTGCATATATTGCTGGCTCATAAAAACAGAAGATGCCAAAATTTTCGGAGTTACTTGATAGCCTTTTGCACGAGGATAAGACCCAGATAGATTTTGAAGTGATAGTATTGCCTCTTCTTGCATATCACCTGAGTAGATGATATTGCCGGAATCATCTCTGTCAAAATTTGTAGAAGATTCGTTTAGAATTGTTACGATGTGATCTCGAAGCAAGGTGAGATCTTCGAGAGTATAACTCTGATTACTGGGAATTTGGGTACAATGATATAGAACGAAACAATTTAGATTCATAATCAAATACACAATGGTCAAAATCCAAGAAGTTGCTTTGAGATATTTTTTTATTACATTAGGAGTGTGAAAAAAATTGGTATTCTTCTTGAATAGGCAAGAAAAAAACATCACAAGCAATATAAGCAGAAATACAAGCAGAATTGCAAGCCATAAAACTCCTGCGAAAATCATTATTTCACCAACAGAAAAAGGAAAAAGACTAGTAAAACGACCATAGGTATTAATCCAAATAGGAAAAATGTTGTCTGTATACCAGTCGGAAAAAGATGTAGATAGCCAGCTGATGATGATAAATACAGTTGAAAACAATATAAGGAATAATTGTACTTTAGAAGAAAAAGTTATTTTTTTTGAATTCACTCTAAAACCTCCGATATGGCCTTAATAAATATATTATAACTCAAACTTCCCGCTTGCCAAACTGGCGCACCTCTTTGCTGTTATGTGAATGCAGCCGGTTTATAAAGTATTTCACGTTCACCTCGGTGTTAAAAATTCAGGGCATGATATCT